>Ga0183095_10080_pt4 | contig 291925 bp, 260 predicted proteins | sample BioMet4_FD_130346 | JGI IMG/M metagenome (GOLD analysis project Ga0183095, IMG submission 130346) | Microbial communities from bioreactor (seeded with sewage sludge) at LBNL, California, USA - Biofuel metagenome 4 (v2) (version 3) | ecosystem: Engineered > Bioreactor > Anaerobic > Unclassified ...
GGACCTGACTTTTTGGATAGTATCTAGATTTTATCTGAGATTCATGCTATCTGTCAAATTCTATACCAAAAATTTGGTCAAAAATCATAAAAATGGCCATCAAGAGAAAGAGAATCATCTGTCAAATAGAATCGTAAAAAATGGGCAAAAATTTGTTGAAATAATATTACTTATCATTCCAATGGATATGAAAACAATCTTTCCACATAAAAATCAAACTGTCAAACTAAGGGTATAATCTGTATATAAACTGTAGAGCAAATTTACAGAAAAATCTGCACGCTACCTGTTTCTTAATGTTCAATTTCTTCTTGTTCAGGTTTTAAGGCTTTTTTTGCAATCTGGAACACAAAAGAAGTTGCCCATGATATAACAAAAGTAATGAGAGGACTAATATTATGTGAGAACTCAGTAATAGGTTGCAGACTGAAAATAGATCCAAATAACATTAGTAGAAAATACAGGAAAGAAATACCAATTGCAAAAAATGAACTGTGGACAGCGCTTCTATAGTAAGATTTCAATGGTTCATCAAATTTATTTCCATACTCTAAACAATCACTATGAAGTCCACTCAACCATTGAATAAATTCTCTTAAATCAAATCCATCATTCGGTGTAGCTGAAGTATTTTTTTTAGGTTTTGTTTTTGCCTTATTTTGCTTTGTCACAATTGTATATAAGCTGAACTTGTATATTAATTTTCATAAGTATACCCCGAGTAAAGTTCAGTAACATAAATTAGGATTAAATAATAGGTCCAGCACCAGCTAACACGATTAAAAGGTAACAGAAACGCGGCTCAGGTTGCAAAGTATGAGAAGCAAGGCTATTTAGTTATTTTCAAGTTTCTTAATTATTGACTCAATTTCTTTCAAATTTTTAGTAAACTGTTTAACATGATCAGTATCAATACCATTATTTTCTAGATTCCTAGAGCTACTATCAAAATTTAGAAGTATATAATACCAACCAACTAAAGTTCTCAATTCTTCTTGGGTTAAATCAATATACGGCAAATGTGTATACCATTCTTTGTCATATATTATACATTTCATGTCAATTCTTGAAGGTGTGCTAGCATCATGGGCAGCAGAAATAACTTCATAACTGAATTTCAATTGATGTAACAACATATTTCGATGTGTGAGAGATTCTTTTCTGATCAAATCTTTTTGATTGTCTAAAGTAACTTTCACACCAAAATATGTAAGTAATCCCCCGATAACTCCGCCCAATACTGCACCACAATATGATAATAAATTACCATCTGTATTATAAATTTTAAAAGGAATATATATTAAGATTAATATAATTATTATAAATGAGATAGAAATACCATATTTTTTAAAAGTTTCATTTTTCATGAAGAGAATTAATTAGTAGATTGTTATATTAGATTTCTGATAAATTCTATTCAAACTTGCCACTTGAAAAGATACCCTGAGATACTTTTTAATGTTTGTTTCTCAAAAATAATTGTAACTATTCAGGTAGCCTTGTTAAGGCTACCTGAATAGTTACAAAAATGATTTAGTATTCATATATGCTGCTGGAGTTGAGCTACCTGTTAACCAGCTTTAAACCTAATCTATAGTTAGTGAATGTTAAAAAACATAATCAAGAAAAATATTCTAATTCTTAATGTCGACCTGCCGAAAGTAGGATTTACGAAATCATATCAGGATAAAACAGTGAAATCAAAAACCAGGGATGAGAACCAATCCCATCCCCGTATTCAGCATAGCTAACACAATAGCTTCGCTGACAAAAAAAGAGGAGTTTTAGGCGTAAGGGTTCCGTAGCCCCTTGTTGACGCCGAAAGTCTTGCGCTCCTCGACAGTCTTCTGGTTCTTGTCGATCTTCTCTTTTGCAAGTTTCCTGAGGAGATCGAGACCGGGTTTGACTTCCTCAATGGGTTTTGTCTCGAACATGCCGTCTGCAACAGCCTTTGACCAGATCTCGTTTCCTACCTTGGTGCGGATGAAAACCGTAGACCAGCCGTCTGGGCTTCCGACCGAGCCGGTTGAAATGTCGGCGAGGTTAGAAACATAGTCAAGACAAACATGGCAGCCTGGCTGCTCGTACTTGTGGGTTGCCTTGAGAGGAACAGTGGCGACGTTCCCACGTTCGGTATAGACCCAGAACTTGCCCTTCGTGATCTCCATCTTCTTCACGGAGCCGAGGCTCTGGTTTGCGTGGTCTTCGACAATGCTCTGCAAAGACTTGTACGGGAAGTTCTCCATGCAGAAAAGCCCCACTGTAAAGGCAACCTTGCCCGGGACATCCCGCATATTGATTGGATAAAGCTGAGCCTTCCTCACTGCCTGCATCTGGCAGCAGACGCCGGTAACCCCTACTTTATCAAGGCCGAATGACCGGGTTGCTTCCTTGAGCCAGGAAATCTGGGGGCTGATGCTATATCTTGTTCCTCGTGCCTTGAGGATGTCCTCGCGGGTCATCGCAACTACCGGCTCTGGCTGCCAGGGTTTGTCGCCCTCACCTGCAACAATAGTTCCGTCGATGAACCCTTCTTCAAGGGCATAGACCATGAGAGCGGTGGCGATTCCGCCGTCCTGAGCTTTCTTGAGGATCTCTTTGTCCGTGCTCCGCGCCGAAACGCATGTCACGTATTTGCCGAGATACGGATCTTCAATCATCACTCTCACCTTCCTTAAGCGCTTTAGCAATTATCTCGTTGATGTTCTCAAATTCAGGAATCACGTCTAAATTGAAGAACGACCTCGGGCAGGCGCCGTAGCAGGAACCGCACTTAATGCAAAGGTCACGTTCGCCCTGCGGCTTCCCGAACTCAAGAGTGATCGCATGCACTGGACAGGATGCAGCGCAAGTGCCACAGCCCATGCAGAGGCCCTGGTTGATCACATCGTACATAAGGTCGCAGAAACATCCGGAAGTGCCGCGCTTCGCAAGGTCCATGAGGGGCTTTAAGTACTTGCCTGCAAGGTCCTTCTGTTCCTCATTCCCTTCAAGGAGCAGGTACGCCATGACAGCGACGTTCCTTATAAGCTCCGGGCTCGGGGGGCATCCTGGGATGTAGACATCGACATCGATTAAATCCCCGATTGGGAGGAAAGACTCGTGCTGAGGCTGGTTGTGCTGCCCGCCGCGGCTGAACCGGGTGATATTCCCGTAGCATGCGCAGGAACCGAGAGCCACCACGATCTTGGACTTCTTCCGCGTCTCCTTGATGTCCTCCACTGATTCATGGTCCTGGAGGCAGACCGATCCCTCAACGAGCGCCACGTCCATCTCTGGGATATGTCGAACGTCAGCAAGAGTGAGGCAGTATACGAGGTCGGCATAGTCGTCCAGGATCTTGATGAGTCCTAAGTTGTTGTCGGCCAGGGACACAAGGCAGCCGGTACAGCCGCTCATGTGCACATGACCGATCTTGATCTTATTTGTCACTGGTTTTTTCTCCTTTGTAGCTTCCGCCTTATTCTCCATCGCAACCTGAGCGGGCTTGGATTCGCCGCCCATGGTTTTATTGATGAAGTTAAGCAGTCCCATAGTTCACTCCGATTTCCTTCAGTATCTCGGATACAGCGTCTGGAATGGATCTTTTTACCTCGTCTGTAATCCCGATGACCATTTCAGGGGCAGAAACGTATTTCTTCTGGCATGCAAGGACACGGATCCGGATATCATCCTTGATGTACCGGAGTGGCTCGGTCAGGTCCCAGGAGTGGGCGTCCCGGTAGCTCCCCACAGGAAGCTCATCAACAGAGAGCCACCTGAGCTCACCGGGTTCCCCACCAAAGTCCGCAATGTCCACAATGATAAGAGTCTTTGTGGACTCAGGGTTGAGAAGAGTAAAGACAAAATGGGGACCCCCGAGCCCTGCGTCAACAACCGTGACATTCTCTGGAAGTTTGAGGTCCTTGAGTTTCTCCACAACTGCAGGTCCGAACCCATCGTCCGCAAAGAGAGGGTTGCCACAGCCTGCCACCACGATCTCGGAGTACAGCGTTTCCATTCCTTCACCACTGCATGAGCTTCTGGGCGACTATCTCTTTCTCCTCGTTCACCACGATCATGTGGGTTGCGCACGAAACGCACGGGTCATAGGCCCGGACGACCATCTCGGCAATCTGCCAGGGTGCTCCAGTCAGAGCGCGGCTGCAGGTAGGGAAGTTCCAGGTTGTAGGCACAAGCATGTCATACCACAGCACCTTCCCGTCCTTCACCCGTGCAAGATGGATATTGCTCCCACGCGGAGCCTCATTCGCGGCCCAGCCCATGGAGCCATCTCCCTGGGGAATATGATCGGCAAGGACCTTACCCGAGGTATTCAGGTTGTCAAGGCACTTGAGGATGGTGTAGCAGCAGTCTGGGTACTCCATCTGCCTGGCGATGTGCTGGGCGAAAGTGCCCTTCTCATCGAAGTTCTTGAATGTGGAAAGCCTTGCCCTCGGACCTACCTCAACCGGCTGCCCGTCGTAGGTCGGAACACCTGTGCAGGCCTCCATCTGGGGGTTGGCTTTGGTGCCGATCTTCGTGGTGCCTCCGATCGGGTAGCTTGGATCCTCAAGATCAATTGTTACCTCACCCATGTACCAGTCCCATGGACGGGTTTCTTTCCAGCGAGTGAAATCCCAAGTGGGATTATCGTCCAGACTGGATGACCCGTACATCGAGGCTGTGGCCATGACCCCCTGGTTGTGGTACCCGAGTGTCTTGGGAAGTGGGATCTGCTTGCCTGCGACCTCGACAAATTCCCTGTTCTGCATGTTCCTGATGACATCAAGCATGAATTCCATCTGCTCGTGGACAAGAACAAGACATTCTTTCGCCAGGTCGGCCATTTTCTGCTTTGCCCTGGGACTCACATTGTGGTACATCCCGCCGATCCTCGGATTGGATGGATGAATTGCCTCGCCACCTGCGATGGCTCCAATTGTCTGTGCAATCTCACGGATACGAACAATTCTTGCCATAACGCTCCTGGAAGGCTGCTCGTTGGCGAACAGGTTAAACTTCTTCTCCGTCCCAGGAATATAAAAGTCCGGGAGGATCAGGATGTTGTGCAAGGCGATGCTATGGATACGGTTCGCGGCATGGAGAATGGTCCTCAGGAGTTTTGCGTCCGTGGGGATCTCGCAGCCAATCGAAGCCTCCATGGCCTCGGTGCTTGCCAGGGTGTGGGCAATAGGACAGATACCGCATACCCTAGAAGCAATCTTCGGGACCTGTTCCATTGTCTTCCCTATGGCGAGCTTTTCAATACCCCTGACCGGGGTGATAGAAAGCCAGTCTCCTCGCTCAACAATACCCTGGTCATCTACCTTCAGGGTGAGCTTGGAGTGGCCTTCAAGTCTTGTGGTTGGAGAGATTTCTACAACTTTCGTCAATGGTATGCCTCGTTTTAGATTCGTTGTTATTTAGGCTGTACCGTGGTTAAGGCACTCTCTGTGCGATTATTCTAAGATAGTTACTCGTACATGAAGTACGTTAACCTCTTAATTTCTCCAGCGCGTAGTACCTCCAGCGCGTAGTACCTCAGTATATTAAATATTTAATTTATAACGATAAATGGTTGAAAACGCGATATTACATAAATCCTTCTATCAATATAAAGAAGGTTAATAAAATAATAAGTATATTTTTTCCAATCTATAAATTGAATTTTATATTAAGTGTGATTTTTTCGATGACAAAGAAAACGTTGAAATTACAAGAATATTAAACCCATAAATATGTGCAAAGATTACTTATTGCAGTTTATACTTTGACCAATCATAAGGTCATTGAAGCGCTAGAAATAAAAAGTGGTATAAATTTTGGGAGCCGCGTCTTTATAGATTTGATAAATTCCCCACTACTTTTTAGCCCTTATCTTTGTATCATTTTTTCAATTTGAAAGGTTTTTTGCTTTCAGAGTATAAATTCGGTCTTGTACCGATCGTCAGTTTTATATAATTTGTTTTAATTGCAGTATTACTGCTTGAATTATTTAACAGAGTATGATTGACAGTATAATTCCCTGCTTTGGAATACCTATTCGCTGGATTCTGCTGGATTGACGTCGTTACGTCTCCGAAAGTCCATTTCCATGATATAGAGATGCCTAGAGAAAAAAGAAATAGTGAACGTTTTGTTAAGTATCTTATTTTCAGTGTTGTATCCTGAAATAATTTCGCAGATTCAAAACCATTTGAAAGTTCAATAAACGATACAACAACAGACGGCGCAAAAAGTTAAACGTTAAGTAAGTTCCAATTCCATTTTGTATTGTGAAATAATCATGTAAAATAAAATAAGTTAAAAGTTGGAGTAAAATAGTGGGTCAGATGTATACGATATATAATTGAAATAAAATAATTAAAAATATTGAATATATATGAAAATAATTGTGATGCTAATCAGACAGATATAAATAGAAACATTTATACGCTGTTTTATTACACCTTGTTTGGTGATATTATAACAGAATTGGACAATAAAAACACGTATCTGGAAGTAAATTCGACTTACACCGTAAATGAATGCATCGATGAACCCCTGGCAGATGACTCTGTAGGTACTAAAGGCTCTTTATCTTCGATACCAATCGAGAAAGATGTAGAACTAATAGAACTCACAAAAACAACTAAAAACATCTTTGCTTTTAAAACAGCCAAGCAGGTCATAACACAGGGAAATAAGAAATATTACAAAGTTTCAGTCGGTCATGGAGTAACCCTTCTTGACATTGATTTGAACTGGGGAAATAAAAATAGTCGCCTAAGCGTTACTGTCTATACCCCAACAGGCGGCTCTAGCGGGACATACTATGATACTTCAGATGGACTGAGAAACGGTAGAATAGTTCTTCGTATAAAACCCAAATCTGGGAAAAAATATCTACAAGAAGGATCCTGGAAGTTCAAGGTGTACGGGGAATCAGTCCGTGGAACTGAAGACTACACGTTTAAAGCAGACGCGCATTTGTAATCTTCAAAAAAAGCTTATTCTCTGTTTATTATTCTTTATTTTAACATCAACAGCTGAGGCTACTGACTGTGTTATAGAACCTATTCCGGGTGATCAATTCGGAGTCCCACTTCACGGAGAAAAGGTGGTAGAGCTTGAGGTCATAGAAATACCATACTGGCAGTTTCTTTTGTGGCTAGCCATAGTGTATGTTTCAACAGCAATTGATTTACTTAACCCTAGGAAGCTAGTTTTCGCAATAACGGGATATCGAATTGTAAACTCCGGAAACGTACTTGATAACTCCATCCGTTTTAGAATCTATACCTGTATCAAAGCTAAACCTGGAGCATATATTAACGAGATTGTAGAAAGGATAGGCTTAGACAGGGAAATAATAAAATATCACATAAAAAAACTTGAAGCTCAGAACAAAATCGAAGCTTATAGAGAGAGTGGTAAAACAAGATTTTTCGAAAATAATTTTGCTTATAGTGAGGAAGAAATGAAAGTTATTTCTGCTCTTCAAAACTTAACTAATCAAAGAATAATTTCAGAAATATTAACTTGTAAATGTAATACAAATATAGCTCTTGCACGTGAACTTAGAGTTTCCAGGGCTACAATCAGCTGGTATATAAAAAATCTCAGAGAAATTGGCCTTATAACGGAAACAAAGGAAGGAAGAAAAAAAATTTACAGAATAAATCCTGTATATAAACTCGTTGTCGAAAAATATATTATGCATTTACAGGACGACTCTTCCAATAACATGTTTATATAAACGACAGGCACGTCGCAAACTGACGGCGCGGTATTATGACGCTACCCCTTTAACCGAAGAGGAACTGGCAGAACGTGCAGAAATGAGGCGGATGTTAAATGAAGGTCAGCAAGAGAGAAAAGGACCTTAAGGCCATGCATAATAATTACATGCTGCAGGTTCAGAGCTTGATTAATCAGAAAGCTATAAAAACACCAGAAGAAAGACGCCATTCATGTACGATTTCACCGTCATTGGAGCTAAACTTTTATCTTGTAGAGACTTCTTGAAACTAACGAGATACATTTTTATACCATTCGATCTCACCAACAAACCAGATCTAACTTCCTGTTCAGCTTCCAGAATAAGTTCTCAAGCACTTACCTATGAATTCACAAAATCCTTTTATAGCTTGAAAGTAATTACGCTGGATGTTCGCACTTGCGTCAATTAACAAAAGTTAACTCAATACAATTAGATCGTTTTTCAGTTTGAAATTTTTCATACTACACATCACCTGATCAATTGTATATGAATACCTGAACACAGTAATTGATAAATATATCAACTTCCTTCCAGTTAAAACTAAAAATCACATTTACCGGCTTATCGGGCCTGAAAGCCCAAACCATAAGAGTCCATAAATCCAGCTATAAAGATTGGAAAGGACCTCTCGAAAGAGAATGAGTTACCTCGTTTCGGGAAAAAGTAGATTTCTGGCAGCCAGGGGAGAAGAATCGGCACTATCTCTCAGGATCTGCAAAGATAACCTAATTTAGAAAAGGTGGATGCATGACAACAGTGTTTGATGTCCCTGCAATGGAACTTATCGAGAAGGTTGCAGGCATACTTAAAGAAAATGAAAATTTCGTTCCCCCTGAGTGGGCAAAGAACGTAAAGACCGGGGTTCACAAGGAACTCCCTCCGAACAACGATGATTGGTGGTATATCAGATCCGCTGCGGTCCTGAGGAAGATCTATACTGATGGGCCTGTCGGAATCGAAAGGCTCAGATCAGTATACGGCGGAAAGAAGGATAACGGATCAAAGCCAGGTACCAAAGCAAAAGGCAGTGGTTCGATTGCCAGAAAGACAGTACAGCAGCTTGAAGCTGCAGGTTACCTGCAAAAAGTAAAAGACGGAAGAACGGTATCTGCAAAGGGACGTTCCTTGCTTGATAATGCAGCTAATGAGCTCAAGCAAGAACTTGTTGAGAAGATCCCTGAACTTGCAAAATACTGAGAAAAATTTAATCCGAAGGGGACCTGAAAAACTCTTAGGATTCCCTTTCAAATATAATTAATCTTAAACCAGATAGATATTATTAATCTTAATCTAGATTGCTCCGGAAAACCGGTTTTTTTAGATGATTGCCATGTCTACAATGGATGACGAACTCAACGAAATCCGAAAGAGACGGCTTGCAGAAATTCAGAGACAGCAGGCACAGAACCAGCCGTCTGACATCCAGGCAGCTTACCAGCAGGAACAGGCAAAAGCTGAGATGGAAGCTCAGAAGCAGGCCATCCTGAGGCAGATCCTGACTCCTGAAGCCAGAGAGCGCCTTACAACCTTAAAGATGTCAAGACCGGCTCTTGGGGAACAGCTCGAAATGCAGCTGATCTCGCTTGCTCAGAGTGGAAGGCTCCCGTCTCAAATCAGTGACGAACAGCTTAAAAAACTCCTTATGAAGATGCAGCCAAAAAAGCGTAAGACATCTATAACCAGAGTTTAAAAACAATGAGAATTTCGGTCCTGTTTAGCGGAGGCAAGGACAGTTCGCTCTCTGCCCTTTTGATGGAACCGTTTTTTGAGATAGAACTCGTAACTTGCAGCTTCGGCCTGCTTCCCAATGGTGAGCTGGCAGCAAAAACTGCAAAAAGGTTAGGGTTCCCGCACAGGGTTATTTCCCTGGAATGGGAGATCCTCGAAAAGGCTTACGAGAAAATAATGAAGGACGGTTTCCCGAAAAGTGCTATAAATTATATCCATGAAAAAGCCGTAGAGACTCTTGCTTCGGACCCGGAAGTTAAACTCATTGCTGATGGAACCAGAAGGGATGATAGAGTTCCTGTACTCTCAATCTCACAGGTACGAAGTATCGAAGATCGATTGGGAATTCAGTATATCTGCCCTTTGAAGGGGTATGGCAAAAAAACCGTGAGTATTCTTGTAGAGCGTTATCTGAGAATTGAAGAAGGACCGAGTGAGAATACTCAGAAAGCTGATTACGAAGCCGAGCTCAGGGAGTTAATCAGGCAGAGAGACGGTGAGGAAAAAATAAAGGAACTATTTCCTTCCCATATTCAGTCCCATGTGCTTTTCAGGAAAAACTGCCCTGAAGAAAACATGCCTTAAAATAAGGAAGTCTTCCGGAAGGGGAAAATTCTGGAATAAAGATTTATACAATAATCGAGTTATATTCAACCCTTATACTGATGCAGATTAACCAAGACCCTCATAGAATTTACCGGATATGGTTTTAAAAGCTGCCGTTTAACTGGCAGGAATAAAAACCTCGATTATGCAAGGGTTAAAATCACAATCAGCTAATCATCGGATATAACCGGAAATTAACAAAATTAAGTTATTTACAGGTCAACAGGTGTGATCCACTTGAGTCATAACATGAAAGGACAGAAGAAGCGCCTTGCAAAGGCGCACAAACAGAACACACGCGTTCCAGTGTGGGTTATTGTGAAAACTAACCGGAAGGTCGTGAGTCATCCCAGACGCAGGCACTGGAGAAGAAGAAGCCTGGATGTAAAGTAAGCGAAGAAGGTGGGAAAAAAATGGCCGACGACATGGTAAAAGAACAGATATATACTATCCCTCTCAGGGCAGTAAGGAAAGTCCCTGCATGGAAAAGAGCAAACAGATCAGTTACTGAAGTAAGAGGTTTTCTCGTAAGGCACATGAAAGTTGATTCTGTGCAGGTCAAACTGGACAAATCAATTAATGAGCGCCTCTGGGAAAAAGGCTGTGAAAAGCCTCCTCTCTCCATCAGGGTCAGAGCTGTAAAATTCGCAGATGGCGAGGTACAGGCAGAACTCGCCCAGTAAAATATACCAGAAGACGCGAAGCTTCAAAGAATATGATTCGAACAGTGGATATATACGACACCCCAATGATCGGTGTCTTTGCAACCTGCACAGAAGATGTCGTTCTTGTTCCTACAGGAACAAAGCCCGAAACCTGTGCCATACTTGAGGATTCCCTGGATGCAAGGGTCGTTGAGACTCTTGTAAACGGAAGTGTTGTTATCGGAGCCCTTTCCAAAGGAAACTCAAACGGTTTCCTTTTTTCATATGGGACCGATGCCAGGGAGATGAAAGAACTGACCGGAGTTGAGGCTGAGATCCTCCCGGGCAAGCTGAATGCAGTTGGAAACATCGTGCTTGCAAACGATTCCGCAGCCCTTGTCCACCCCGAACTGCCAGACAGGGCTATTGAGACAATTGCCAGTACCCTCAAAGTAGAAGTTTACAGGGGAACAATTGCCGGAATAAAGAATGTAGGGATGGCTGGAGTTGTCACCAACAAAGGGCTTCTGGTGCACCCGAAAGTGACAGCTTCGGAAATAGAGACTCTGGAAAAGCTCTTCGAGCTTCCGGTAAATATAGGGACTACGAACTTTGGGACTCAGATGCTCGGCTCAGGCCTGCTTGCGAACTCAAAGAACTATCTGGCAGGTTCAGACACTACAGGCCCCGAACTTGGGAGAATCGAGGAAGCCCTCGGGTTCTTAGAGTAATATTAATCCACCTGTTTCGTAAAAAGTTGCAGCAAGAGTGGTGACCAAGATGAAGAGTTTTATTGTTAAAGGCAAATTTAAAGCAGGAAATTCCTGGGAAAAATTCACAAAGCAAGTCGAAAGTCAGAATGAAAAGAACGCGACTGATAAGGTCTATTCTGTCTTCGGAAGCAAACATGGGATTAAAAGAAGCCAGATCCAGATCGAAAGCATTGCTGAGGAGTGAAGGATATGGTAGAAGTCGGTGAAGAAGATATCAGAAATCTGGCAGCCAGGCATCAAGAGTTCCAGAGGCAGGCCGAAGGCTTAAAGCAGCAGATGAACATGGTCCAGGCTTCTATTACAAGCTGCGACCAGACAATCGTAACCATCAACGAGCTTAAAACCACTTCATCTGAAGGCAAGACTGCCGAAACGATGGTACCGGTTGGATTTGGCTCATTCGTTTACGCCGAAATAAAAAAAGCAGATACGGTTATTGTGGACCTTGGAGCAGGCTTTAGTGCGGAAGAGACCGCTGATGAAGCCATTGAGACCCTGAAACGCCGCAAAGAGCAGCTTACGAAAATTCTCGAACAGATGAGTGCTTCACTGACTAAATATATACAGGGTATGCAAGCCCTGGAATCTGAAGCTGCAAGGCTTCAGCAACCCAGCCAGGCCTAAAAAACCTGGCTTAGAAACAAAAGGATTGAACTCAAAGCCTGCATTTGAGAAAGAACTTTTATTTTGAATTAACTACTATTTTTTATTGAATTCTTTTGGGATGGGATCCTGTGTTCAACAAATTCAAAGAGAAACTTGGGAATTTTAAAAAGGTGCTCAGCAAAACTATTGACGATAAAGCAGTAGATATCGAGCCGGTGGTTGAACCTGTACCTGAGGCCGAAGAAGGCTTTGAAGAAGACATTGAGCCCATTCCGGAGGAAGAAGCTCTTGAAACGCTGACAGAAGAGGAAAGTTACGAAGCCGAACATGTAACAGCTGCCCCTGCAACTGTCGAGACAGAAGACAGAAAAAAGGCTGAGTACAGGAAAAAACTGGAAAACAGAAAAAAGGCGATCGAGAGCAAAACTGAAGAAGAAAACGTACCTGAAAACGTGCCTGAAGAAAAAAAGTCCTTTTTCAAAAAATTCTCGAAAATAGGATTTACAAAGAAAGCAAAAGCCCTGGTCCTCAATAGGGAAGTCTATCTGGATAGTAAAGATCTGGAAGACCCTCTCTGGGAACTTGAAATGGGGCTTCTTGAAAGTGACCTTGCCCTCTCGGTTTCCGAGGCAATTGTAGAATCAGTGAAAAAACAACTCACAGGCACAACAAAACGCATTGGCAGCAATACCGGAGAAATTGTAGAGGAAGCCCTGAAAAAAGCCATCCTTGAGGTAGTGTCTGCGAATACTTTTGACTTCGACGAGTATGTAAGAGACAGAGAAAAGCCTGTCCATATCGTCTTTGTCGGAATTAACGGTACAGGAAAAACGACATCCATTGCAAAGATGACGCACAGACTGCTCAAATCGGATTATTCGGTAGTCCTTGCTGCAGGAGATACTTTCAGGGCAGGTGCCATCGACCAGCTTGGAATCCATGCTGACAGGCTTGGAGTAAAGATGATAAAACATCAGCCTGGTGCAGATCCTGCTGCAGTTATTTACGATGCCGTGCAGTACGCAAAAGGCCATAAAATCGATATTGTGCTTTCCGATACCGCAGGCCGAATGCATACCAACCTTAACCTGATGTCACAAATGGAAAAGATCTGCAGGGTAAGCACTCCTGATCTTATAATTTTTGTAGATGAAGCCGTCGCAGGAAACGACGCCGTTGAAAGGGCTGCGCAATTTAACGATGCTGTGCCAATCGATGGGTCCATTCTGACAAAAATCGATGCGGATGCCAAAGGAGGAGCTGCAATATCCATTGCCTATATCACAGGCAAACCCATTCTCTTTTTCGGGATAGGACAGGGCTACGAAGATTTAAAAAAGTTCGACCCAGAATGGTTTATAGACCAGCTTTTTAACCAGTAAATTACTTCAACGTGAAGCTATTGGCTGATACCAAATTTCCAAAATCAAAGTTGTTTCCAAAACAAAGTTGTACTGACGCATACCGCTGTAAGCAACGGGATATTCGCGTCAGCGAAACTTTATTGTTATGAAAATCATTTCAGGCCATAGATTACATAATACTCATACTCGTAGGCAATTTTATATCTGAGCGGCATATGTTTTTTCTGGATTCGCATCAGATCGTCCAGTCCTATTGATCGCACGTCTTTAAACCCGGCTTTTTCCATATATTTCCGAGCCTTATCCAGGGACACCCCTTTTGCGTTGGGCAGTATGGCATTCACTTCCGCAGTATAACTGTCTTTGGAGATATCGTTCCTTTCGACTATATGTATCATAGTCTCACCTATCTTTCTTTTCAGGTGTGTGTCTAGGCGGCCGTCATCCCAGACGCCGTCTATTATGACTACTTTCCCCCCTGGCTTCAGTACATTTCGCCAGCTTTTAATGGCTTTTTCAGGATTCGGTAGCGTCCAGAGCACATGACGAGTCACGACGGCATCGAACTTTCCTTCATCGAACGGGGGATTCTCTGCGTCGCCGATCCTAAATTTGATACTGCTAGGAGACTTAGACTTCGCCACCAAAAGCATTTTCTCGGACAGATCGATACCTGTCACCTTATGCCCCATATCCGCCAGCATCTTGCTCATTTCGCCCGTACCGCAGCCGACATCAAGAACGCTTAGCCTTTCCCCAGGGATTACCTGCCTGAAAAGAGCCTTCCAGGCTGCCGCTTCTTCCTCACTCTTTACCCCGTGGCCGTGATATGTATCATAGCGCTGCGATGAATAGTCCCATCGTTTCGTGATCTCTTCCTTGATCTTGTTTTCATTAATTGACATACAATACCTCGAAGCTTATCTATTTTTAACCGCGATACCATGAACCATAAAAATGGGGTGATCATTGGCATATTTTAAATACCAGGGTAATTGCTTTCGCTGTATATCCCGAATTATTTTCAAGTCAGTAACAGCGATATCAGCTAAGCCGGCCTTAGACACATATTCCACGACCTGCTCTTTATCGACCCCATGAGGATTGGGGAGGCTAACATTGATGCCCTTCTTATAATCATAGGTAAAGGGATTTTTTCCATACTTTATAAATCGGTAAATGTGGTAATTCACCGAAGATATCAGAGGAAGTAGGCCTTTTGTAATCCACTTGCCGTCAATAATGACGATCTTGCCGCCTGGCTTCACGACTCTGACCCATTCTTTTACCGCCTTTTCCGGGTGAGACATAGTCCAGAGTACGTACCGGGCCGTGACGCAATCAAAAGTATCATCCTCGAAGCTAAGGTTCTCAACGTCCATTTCCATGAACCGAATATTCGCTCCCTTTGCCAGAGCCTTCTTCCTGGCTACATCCATCATTCCTTCACTAAAATCTACCGCAGTCACGCTATGTCCCAGCTCTGCCAGGTACATGGCGATTATTCCGGTACCACTGCCGACATCCAGGATATTTTTATGGCTCGGACCGATCGCTCCTGATAATAGCTCTCTCCACATCTGACTTTCCTCGACCCCTCCGTTCCCTGGCGCCGTATCGTAGAACTTGCTCCCATAATCCCAGTATTTCTTTACTCCTTCCTTGGTCCTGTCGAGTTCTAACTTGCCTGATTCCGTCATGGTCACCCCATTATGGCCTTTTTTATCCCGCATTTTCGCGTCGAATTAATTGGTATGATTTGTGGTATACCTTCACCGTCAAGTGTTACCCTTGCGTTGACCCCATAGACTTTTCGAATCATCGCTTCGGTTATCACGGAAGCCGGACTTCCTGCCGCCACGATTTTACCTCCATTCATCAATACGACATTGCCCGCATACCGAGCCGCCAGGTTGAGGTCGTGTAATGCCACTATTGTAGTCATTCCGTTCTCTTCCGTGATGTTCTGGATCACGTCAAAAAGCTCAAGCTGCCTCTGAAGGTCCAGTGAGTTCGTAGGCTCGTCCATGAGGAGCACTTTGGGCTTTCGGATGATCGATTGGGCGATGGACACCATTTGCTTCTGCCCGCCGCTGAGCTCGTTCATTGACCGCATTGCCAGGTCTTCGATCCCGAGCTTTTCAAGCATATCCATAGATGCAGACAGGTCCTCGTCCTTGATCCTCCAGCCGAGTGAGTTTATCTTTCCCAGCATTGTCGCCTCTAAAACCGTCATAACCGTACTTGTAGAGGATTCCTGAGGAAGGTAGCTAATAGCTTTTATGACCTCGTCCTTTCGATATGCTTTCAGGTCTTTTCCATTGAAGATTATCGACCCTTCGGCCTTGAGTATCCCGCATATACATTTTAGCAAGGTGGATTTTCCGACCGCATTCGGACCTATGATCGCAGTGACCATCGGCTCAGCGACCATATTTACGCTTTTTAATACCGGAGTGGAATTATATCCGAACCTGAGGTTTTTGATTTCCAGCTTCACCAGTATCCCCTCTTTTTAGATAGAAGGAGCCAGACAAAAAACGGTATGCCAATCAGTGACGTGAGGATCCCTATTGGAAATACGATTCCTGGGACAACAGCTTTGCTGAGAACCGAAGCGGTGGAGAGTATAAACGCCCCGGACAACGCTGAAAAAGGTAAAAAGTATCGGTGGTCCTCGCCCACGAGCATCCGTGCTATATGCGGTGCCACGAGGCCGATGAACCCTATGGTGCCTACGAATGCCACTGCCGTGGACGTAAGAATCGAAACCAGGATCAATCCCTTTAATCTCATTTTTTCAACGTTCACTCCAAGACTTTTTGCCTTATCGTCACCCAGCCTGAGAGCGGTGAGTTTCCAGACGTCCATGGCTAGCAGTGGTATGACCATCAAAACAATTCCCACCGTGATACCCAGAGTGGTCCAGGTGGTCTTGGTCAGGCTGCCGAAAAGCCAGAAAACTATGGCCTGGACCTGCTCCGGGTTTGCCGTATATTCAAGGAGCGCCAGCAAAGAATCAAACAGGAACAGAACGGCGATACCGGTAAGCACGATGGTTTCGGAGGTGGCTCGCTTGAACCTGGCAATGCTATATATTGCCATGCAGCTGATTAACGAGAACACGAATGCATTTATCGGCACGAATAAGGTATCTGCGAAAGGCAGCACTCCCACGCCGAACACAATAGCCAGCGCGGCACCAAATCCGGCGGCTGCGGATATTCCAAGCGTATAAGGGCTAGCCAGGGGATTATCGAGGATAGTTTGCATGTTCGCGCCGGCAAGGCCTAAAGTTATTCCGGTCACGACTGCCATGAGGGCGACTGGCAGGCGGAAGGTCCAAACAATTACCTGAACCGATCTCTCGCTGTAGGCAGGAAAGAATATCGTTGAAATGACCTCTCTTACCGATAAAGAAGCCGGTCCTGTCATAATGTCGAGGATAAAAGTGAGGAAGATCGCCACCGAAATCGAGAGGAGAAATAGATATTTTCTCCCAGTCATTTTCTTGTATGCTTCTTTTGTTTTAACGTTCATCCCAAGTGCTACTCCTCAAGCCTGCGTTTGTTAATAATAGCTGTACACCAGCGTACCGCTATAATCTATGGGCATGAACTTTCTGTGATATTCCTTGAGCGTATCAACAGGATCCACGTCCTTGAACTCTTCTGGATAGAACCATTTAGCGAATGTTTCCAGTGCAACGAAGTTAAATACGTCCGAGCAATAGCCGTGATATATGCCGTAGACCTTCCGTTTCTCTACTGCATTGATCGTATCCCACCCTGGACGGTTAATGAATGGCGTCATAGTGCTCTTCGTTACGTTCGATGTAAAAGTATAGCCCATCCTGAGCGATCCAGGAGTAGACCAGTTCCTTCCAGTTAATATGATGATGTCCGGACTCTGGTTGACCAGATATTCGGCACTGAGAGCCTTACTTTTGTTGAGTAAAACCGGTTCTGCAATGTTGTCTCCGCCCGCTTTCTTAACGATATCTCCCCATGCCACGTCCCCATAAGATATACCGTAAGTCTCCGGGCCGTTATATGCACATTCGACGTAAACGGTGGGTTTCTTTCCCTGTATTTTCTCCAGGCGGGAATATACGCTGTTGACCTTTTCCTCATAATAATCAACTATATCCTGAGCCCTCTGTTCCTTACCCGTGATCTTCCCAAGTAACTGAATACTCTTCGTTGAATTTTCCAAGGGTTCCATGTAGAAGTCTAAAAATACTACTGGAATACCGGCCTGATCCATCCTGGCCAGCGCCTCTTTTGTCGCTTCTCCATTCCACATGAATTCCCAGTTGGGCATGATGACGACGTCAGGATTCAACGCTATCACTTTTTCAGCATTAAAAGTATTATCGTCCAGGGAGCCTACATCGGGTATTTCGGCCATTGCCGGGAATTTTTCCACGTATTTCTCATACATGTCGCCGGAATTCTCCCTGAGATAGTTATCCCAACCAACGATTTTGCTATCAAACCCCTCTCCATAGACCGATGAAAATTCGGCCGTGCACGTCGAGTCCATCAGTACAAAGCGCTCCACCGGATATTTTAATGTCACCGATCGTTCCTCCATGTCGGTTACAGTAATCGTCTTCGCCTGGTCATCTGTGCTGCCGTTCGTGATACAGCCCGAAACTAAAAAAGTCAAAAAAACGATCAATGTAATCGCAAGTATAGAGAATGTTGTTAACTTATTGCGCATGTTGACCTCTACCACTTAAATTAACCGGAACTGGACAACTTTTATATTATCCAAAAACGAGGATCTGTCATCAGGGTCCATCATTCAGTATCACGGTCATCGATAATTTAGTAATGATATATTATTCAACAGGATTTAATGTATTAATAATTTATTAAATAGTATTATTTTATGCACTAGATTAAATATTTTGTAACAACATACGTTGAAATTTTTAAACTTTACATTTTTTTATTATTTTAAGAGAGATAGCAGGTATGAGATGCCGGATGATCAGATGCTAATTGTTCACCTTAAAAAGCCAAACTGCAGCATAGGCATCATGTATTTGGGCAAGATTTTGTGAGTGGAGAGATGAAAGAAGTTCCACTGCAGTCCAGAGAAATCCATTTATCTTAAGGTGCGGTTATCTGTGCAGCCATTAGCCGGCCAAAAGAGCCTTTAGCAGTGACAAGTTCGTCGAATGTGCCGCTCTCCTCAACTTTTCCATTTGCTAGCATTATCACCCGGTCTGCCGACCTAATCGTCGAAGGCCTATGTGCTACGATCAGCGTTGTGCGTCCTGCCGATATCTCCTTGATCGCTCTTCGGACATTGACCTCTGACTCGGTGTCCAGGCTGGAGACAGCTTCGTCCATGACCAGGATAGGAGCGTTCTTCAGAAATGCCCTGGCTATCGCAATCCGCTGGCGCTGGCCACCAGAAAGCGTCGCCCCCCGCTCCCCCAGTACAGTGTCCCACTTATCAGGCAAAGCCTCGATGAAATCGAGAGCGAATGCCCGGCGAGCCGCTTCCCTAATTTCGATGTCGGTAGCGTCACTTTTACCAATTCGGATATTATCCTTCACCGACATGTTGAACAAGTAGACATCCTGAGGCACATAGGCAATCATATCCCGTAGGTACTCCTGGGGGAACTCGCGAAGGTCATGCCCGCCAATCCTGACCGAGCCTTCAGCAGAGTCCCATAGCCTGAGTAACAGGTAAGTGCAGGTCGATTTTCCAGCACCCGATGATCCGACCAACGCGACTGTCTCGCCAGGCGATACCGTCAGGTTCACACCCTTCAGTACCTCGGGTAATTCTGGACCATAACGGAACCGTGTATCTTCGAAGCAGACCTCCGGGATGATAGACCCTTCGGGAGGGGAAGAAACCTGGTCGACGACTGAAGGCTGAGTGTTCATGATGCCGAATACCCGGTCGACTGCTGCTGCAGTCTGGCTGAGCTGGCGAGCGATGTCCAGTAAATGCATGACGGGCGAGAATGCCATTGCGGTAAGGACTGCTGCCACAGGGTACAGTGCAATATCCATATAGCCCATGATCGAGAGCCAACCTCCTAGCGCTACGGTGACAACCATCCCTCCTGCCAGCAGCGCATCACCTGCCCCGCGTTCCATGCCGCTGCGGCTCTCGTAAGCCACATAAGTGTCCGAGTACTTCTGCTGGCTGGCATCGAGCCGGTCCATTGACAATTTTATGGCCCCAAAGGCCACAATCTCCCTCATTCCCTGGATGTAGTCGATAACGTCTGCACTCATCGCTCCCACTGATTCCCTATGGGCTTTACCCTGCGCTTCCGCCCGGCGAGCGAACCAGTCGGGAACTGTAATCGCGGCTATCAGAAACGGAGCAAGTGCTATCATCAGGCTCCAGTGGATAAGCCCGATGGAGATCAGCGCCAGGGGCGTCACTACAATTGCCTGTAAAAACTCAGGCAGTGTGTGAGCAATGTATAGCTCCAGCAGGTTGACGTCGGAGAGTGCGGAACGGGCAAGGTCACCGGACCGTTGTTTTATCACGTATGCCGGGGCAAGCTCGTCCAGCTTCCGGTACAGTGCCTTGCGAATCTCGGCAAGCGACCGAAATGCGATGACATGAGACCAGTAGCTATTGAGGTTGGATATACCGAATTGCGTAACAGTAAACAAAAGCAACAGCCCGATTGTCGGCCATAGATCGATAACAGAAACCCCGGTAATTACCGCCCCTACAAGATACGCTCCGGTGATTGCTGACAGGATACCAAGTACCTGAATCACGATGCTGGCAATTCGCACTTTCCAGAGGTCCAGATGATAGCTAACCAACAGCCGATCAATGACCCTTACTTTTCGAAATACCTGTCCTACGGGCAGATAGAAGTGTGTGCTGTGTTCGTGGCTCATATGCATACCTCTTCGGCCCTGACCAGAGCACTGTAATCTCCTTTATAGTCGACCAGCTCCGAGTGTGTACCCGCCTCAGCCAGCCGACCTTTTTCCAGAACGTAAATCCTGTCGGCATCTCGAGCTGCTAAAAGGCGGTGCGAGATGATCAGGGTAGTCCTGCCACGGGCCAACCAGGCTATTGCTTCGCGAATCAAAGCTTCATTGGCAACATCTACACTGGACGTTGCCTCATCCAGAATGAGGATGGGAGCGTCTTTCAGGAAAGCCCGGGCAATGGCAATACGCTGGCGTTCGCCTCCGGATAACCGTACTCCTCTCTCACCTATCAGGGTGTCGTAGCCCTGGGGAAGAGCTGTGATAAACTTGTGAGCTGCAGCGGCCCGGGCAGCCCGCTCGAGTTCCTCCTGTGAGGCCGTCGGCTTTGCCATCAACAGATTCTCACGTACAGTGCCGTGGAACAGGAATGTGTCTTGAGACACAATCGAGTACATAGCATGTAATTCATCTGCCGGGATACACCGGATATCTTCTCCGCCGAGTCGAACAAAACCAGCCTGCGGGTCGAAAAATCTCATTAGGAGGGCAGTCACTGTCGTTTTACCGCTTCCGGAACGGCCTACCAGTGCTACTTTATCTCCCGGCCCGACTGAAAAAGAAAGGTTGTCGACCGCAGGAGCATCAGTTTTTCGGTATCTGAAGGTGACACCTTCAAAGGCGAAGGAGGGATGGAGGGAAGTGGTAGGAGTCTTAGTTGACGCTCCCACAAACGGAACTGCTTCCAGGATATCCAGCACGCCTTCGGCGGCTCCCATTCCAGTAAAGGAGAAATGTATGATCTTACTTAAGTCAGTGACCGGGCGGAGTGCTTCTCTCACCAGCAGCAGAACGAAGAGCAGACCTTCTGCGGATATGGCACCTGCATCCATGCGGATGGCACCGATAATGATGGCTACTGTACTGCAGATCGCGGCTACCAGCCCCGGAGGCACGCTCCACAGGATCTCATCCCGCAGAATGCCGATCTCCGCATCGTACAGGTCATTCGTCCGCTGGTAGAGGATCTCACCCTGCTTCTGGCTGGCATTGAAAGACTTCAACGTAACAATGCCCTGGATGTTATCGACGTACTCCGCGAACAGGCGAGGCATGGCTACGAACCAGATCCGAATTCCCTTTCCGACTCCCTTGTAGATGGCAATCGGCTGTATTAGGGCGGCAATCATCATAGCACCGATGACCAGCCCGATGGTTACGTCTACGTGGAGTAATATCGCCACAATCGAGACGCCGGCGACAATAGACACAATAACCTGAGGTAGGAAACGCCCGTAGTAATTCTGCAGAGCTTCAGCTCCGTCGACCAGCGTAGCCTGTATGACTCCGCTTTTCTGGGTAGAGATCCACCCCGGACCAAGCTCGTACAATTTACGATACATGCGCCGTCGCAGAGACATGGCTATGCTGCTGGCAGTTTTGGCCGCTATGCGATCGTTTTCTCGGATCATAGCCCATCGCAGAACAATGAGGAACGCCACCGCGGCAAAATACAGTTCGGACTTACGGAGCGGTGTCCCAGCGAACACTCCGTTGAGTATGATGGCAATGAGCAAACCCTGGGCAATATAACTGAACGAAATGAGGAGGCCAAGAATGATAACGCTCCACAGCTTGCCGTACTCTCCGCGGCCTAGCTCAAGCACTCTGCGGTCGAACAGTTTCATTCTATTCGCCCCTGTTGTAATAGAGAGCCCGCGCTTAGACTCAATCCGAGTATATTCTTTGACGACGTCGGGTTTTTTTGACATGTGATCTCTCTGTTAACAACTGCAAATTGTTATCAGTTGATACGGTTTTAGTGAGTTCCTGGGTTATTGCTTACTTAAAAAGAACCAATTTCAACGAATTTTTAATACATATACTATAAAAAATAGATAAATAACTTATTAATTAACATTAATAACAATATTTATATCATATTGATTTACATTAAAGGAAAATAGTAATTAAAAGTAACAACAAAAGCATTATTTTTAAGAAAGATAACAGTTGTTAGTCAAATACAAAGATATATATCATGTAAAATTATATTAAAGAGAATTAATAATAAAAATTAATAAAAGTGTGATATTTTTAATAAATATACCAGTCAAGAGGGTTAAAACACTAATAATTGTGTGAAAAATTGAAATAAGTCAAGTGAAAAAATTTTAGAATTCTCTAAGATATTATTGTCTGAAAATAGCAATTCTATTAAGATTATAATTTGGTCAAAAAAATGTTGTACATTAGAGGAACAGAAAAATGAATTTAAACACCCGCATTAAAAATTATTGGGAAGGCGAGGCGCAGGGTTACAGTGAAACAATTGAAGATGAACTAAACGGATTTGAGAGAAAAGCATGGTCTGATTTGATACTGGAATACGCTCCCTCCAAAGATTGTCTTGACATACTGGATATTGGCACCGGACCGGGATTCTTTCCAATCGTATTATCACAGGGCGGACATAATGTTACTGGTATAGACTTAACCGAAAATATGATCGAATTTGCACGTTTTAACCTTGCACGTGAAAGTGCTAGTGCAAAGCTGATGACTATGGATTGTCAGGATCTGAAATTTCCAGATAATAGTTTTGATCTGTTAATTTGCCGTAATCTCACATGGACACTTGATGACCCTGCCAAAGCATATAAAGAATGGCACCGCGTCCTGAGATCAGGTGGAAGGATTCTTGTTTTTGATGCTTGCTGGTATCTGCACCTGTTTGATGAGAATATGAAAATAGCCTATGAAAAAAAAGAGAAAGAGATCCTTATGAAATACGGGCACCCAATGCACCAGCATAAAGATCAAGCCGAAGGTGATGCACTCAGCCAGAAGCTGTTTATGAGTGACAAAGTCAGACCGCAGTGGGATTTGGATATGATGCTTAAACTCGGATTTTCAAAGGTATTTGCAGATACTTCAGTGGGTGAACGGATACTCAATGAACAGCAGCAGGATAGAAACAGTGTGCATCCTCCGTTTTTGGTAGGAGGAGAAAAATAAAAGGGACACACTATTTTGCGTCTTATGGCAAAATATTTCATTATACAGTTTCTGCACGGATTCAAAAAAGATGAAGCAGGTAAATAACAATTGGTCTTTTGCCCACAACGTGTGATTTTTAGAAATGTCAGCTTTGTATTGGTCGGTACCGTGACTAATTAATAAAACAGCCCGGCTTTTACAGAGCTCTTATTGGGAAACAGTTCTTGTTGGAAAACAGTTGTAGAAATTAGATATGGTTGATACGGCGAGTAACATCACAGGTCACGGGAGGTGAAGTAGTGCTTAAAAGCATAGGAGAACGGTTATTCACACTGATTCCTGTACTGCTAGCTATTTCATTAATAACCTTCATCCTTGGCAGCGTGTCTTCCGGTGACACTGCACGTACGCTAGCTGAAAAGAAATATGACAGACCAACATATGAGCAGATTGAGAAAATAAGAACCGAGATGGGATTTGACAGGCCGGTGCTGGTCCAGTACGTCAGTTGGCTTAAAAATGCGGTGAGAGGTGATTTAGGCTTTTCTTATTCAAATGACAAGCCGGTGGTTGACGAGATCGTTCAATATTTTCCAAAAACATTACAGTTGGCTCTTCTCGCACTATTGTTTTTAATTATAATTTCATTTACTCTTGGAATTTTATCGGCGGTGTTTTCCGACTCGTGGATCGACAAGATTTCCAGGATATACTGTTTTTGGAGTGTATCAATGCCTGAATTCTGGTTTGGACTCATTCTACTGTATATTTTCGGCGCTCGTCTTGGACTAATATCAGTGCTTGGTGGAAGTTCAACGAAGTTTCCAATAATACCTGCTCTTACAATGTCTATATGCAGCGGTGGGATTTATGTCCGACTTATTCGTACAAATATGGAGGAAGTACTGAACAAAGGATATATCCGTGCAGCCAGAGCAAAAGGCGTTAGTGAATATAAAATTATAACAAAACATGCTCTAAAAAATGCAATGCTTCCTGTAATCAACAAGCTTGGAATCGGATTAGGCTCTTTGTTAGCTGGATCTGCCATTATTGAATCAATATTTTCATGGAACGGGCTTGGAAATCTGGCGCTCGAATCAGTTAAGCTGAAAGACTACCCAGTAGTCCAGGGATATGTGCTGTTTATGGCTTTTTTGATGGTGTTAATTAACCTGACTGTAGATATTATATGTGGCATCATTGATCCGCGCCTTAAAAATGAATGAGAGGGACATATGATGCAGGTCAAAACTCAAGCAATAAAGAGATCGAATGCATGGTTTAGTTCATACAATGGCATTATAAATCGTATACTTACGCAAAAAACAGCAGTCTTCGGTCTTATAATAGTGGCTTTGATTATCTTCATTGCCATAGCTGCATCTGTAATAGCGCCAAATGACCCACTTAAGGTAAATATGTCAATGCGTTTAAAAGGCCCAAGCTCGTTATATTGGCTTGGCACCGATAATCTAGGGCGATGCATTGCATCCCGTCTGATTTGGGGAGCACGGATGTCACTAATATACAGCATGTGCGTGCTGGGCCTTATGATGGTAATTAGTATTCCGATAGGGCTCCTGTCCGGGTATGCAGGCGGTCGCATAGACACATTTATTATGCGGATTATTGACATATTTTTATCACTTCCGACTTTTCTGATGGCATTAGCCATCGCCGGTATGTTAGAACCCAGTGCGAGAAATATGATTATTGCCATCGCCAGCGTGTGGTGGGCACCTTATGCAAGAATAATACGTGGTATGGCAATGCAGATAAAGCAGCAGGACTTTATTCTTGCAGCAAAAGCAGCCGCCTGTACTCATACTCAGATTATTTTTCGGCATATACTTCGAAATATTTCTCCAACAATTATTGTAATGGCCACACTTGAAATTGGTTCGATTATACTGGCCATCGCATCATTTTCTTTTATCGGGTTGGGTGCGCAGCCGCCTACGCCCGAGTGGGGTATTATGCTCAGCGACAGCAAAGAATTTATGCAGACACAGCCGCAGCTGATGATTTATCCGGGAATTGCAATTATGATTACAGTCATGGCATTTAATCTTCTGGGGGAAGGACTGAAAAATGCAATACAAAACTGACCAGGGAGTTCAGAGTGAAAACGCTGCATTAGATATCCGGGGCCTTTCTATGGACTATATTATGCAGGATCAAAACATCCACGCCGTGGTAGACTTGAACCTTGTTGCAAGAATGGGAAAAATCACCGCACTTGTTGGGGAAAGCGGCAGTGGAAAATCTACTGTCGCACTTGCGGTAATGGATATTCAGGATAAAAATGCTGTAATCTCAAGTGGTGAGATTTACCTGGGAGGGACAGATATACTCTCTATGCCTAAAAAAGATATGCGGTCTTACATCTCGAACCATGCCAGCATTATCTTTCAGGATCCAATTGATTCTCTTAATCCGTTATTAACTGTTGGAGAGCAGTTGGTAGAGGCAATCCTGATACATGAAAAAATAACAAAAAATCAAGCTCGTACCATTGCGCTCAATCAACTTCTGGCAGTCAGCCTGCCACAGCCAGAGGAATTAATGAAAAAGTACCCATTTATGCTGAGCGGAGGAATGTGTCAGCGTGTTATGATTGCCATCGCCAGCGTTTTCCACCCACCGCTTCTCATTGCAGACGAGCCAACGACAGCTCTTGATGTAACGATTCAAGCTCAAATCCTGCATCAATTGGATTCGATGCGGAAGAAAGACGGAACTGCAATTCTGCTTATTACGCACGATTTGGGAGTCGTCGCAGAAATAGCAGACGACGTGTGTATCATGAAGGACGGACATATTGTGGAAAGCGGCACGGTAGACGACATATTCTGTAATCCTCAACATACGTATACGCGTCAATTACTGGCGGCGGCACTCTAAGAGGTTTGGCCATGGAAGTATTGGCGGAAACCCAAAACATACGAAAATCCTACGAAAAACAAAATTTGTTTACAAAAAAGAGAGAGCAGGTCTCTGCCGTAAACGGTGTGTCTCTCAAAATTCAGAAGGGATGTTCAGTAGGACTCATTGGAGAGAGCGGAAGCGGAAAAAGCACGCTTGGCAGAATGATGGCCGGACTGGAAACGCCTACAGAAGGACAGGCACTGTTCCGAGGACGGCAAATATCGAATATTTCCCTTCGAAAAATGCGCCCGCTACGACGTAATATCCAGATGATCTTTCAAAATAGCAGCAGCGTTTTTGATACGTCCTATACTATAGGAGAAAGTATTGCCGAGGTTATTGAAAACAGCGAGAGAGTATCAAAAAAAGAATGCTTAGAAAAAATAGAGACAATATTGGAACAAGTAGGACTAGATGCCTTATACGCTCAGCGGTATCCAAAAGAATTGAGCGGAGGGCAACGCCAGCGAGCCAATATTGCACGTGCGCTTGTTCTTCACCCGGAGTTTGTTGTTTGCGACGAGCCCGTTTCCAGCCTTGATTATTCATTGCGCAAACAAATTCTGACTTTACTTAATGACTTACGAAATAAATTTGGTTTAACTTACTTATTTATCACCCATGACCTCAACTGCGTGCCTTATGTCTGCGATATGATGGCTATTATGTATGCTGGTAAGATAGTGGAGCAAATCGATTTAAAGAAAAATACGATGCCGAACGCGCTCCACCCGTACACCAACCTACTTCTTTCGTGTATACCAGCAAAGATGCCTGCAGAACGAAAAAAACGCATGATGGAGAGTATAATTGATACAACAGTTATACCTGATTCAAAACACTGTTGTCGGTTTTTTCCACGCTGTCCTTTCTGTACGGAACGTTGCATAAATGAAGAGCCATTGCTAAAGGAGGTCGCAAGCGGTCATTTGGTAGCATGTCACATTATAGCATGACATATTGTAGCATGTCGCGTTGTATAAGCCATTAAAGAAAGGGAGAATGAAAAATGAAGAAAAAATATATCTGGGCAATTATCGCGTCAGCACTATCAGTAGTGCTGTTGCTGAGTGGATGCATCTCGAATCAAGTGTCAAACAATACACAAAACGAAACTTCTGCTTCTTCAACTGCCACTACCATGATCGTCAGTAATCAATCAGATTCCATTACAATTATGATTTCCGACGAGCTGAATCCAGAAGATGCCAGCCCAATAAACTCCAGCACGGAAATGTGTCTTTATGAAATGGTGTACGAACCGCTGGTCAAATACGGAAAAGGCGGCGTGATTGAGCCGGCACTTGCTAAAAGCTGGAAAATCAGCGATGATGGAACGCAGTATACTTTCTACTTACGTAAAGATGTCAAATTTTCAGATGGTACCAGCTTTAACGCAGACAGCGTGGTAAGCAGTGCGAAGCACTGGGACCCAACGAGATTTTCCACACCGCTTACAAATGTGGAGAAATTAGACGACTACACGGTCAGGCTGACATTTAAGGAAAAATGCTACCCAGTATTAATCGAACTAACCTATCCTCGACCTTTCCGCATCGCATCTGAAAATTCATTTGATGCAAACGGCAACTTTGTAAAAATGGTCGGCACAGGTGAATGGATGGTGGAGAGTTATGTTCCCGAGAAAGAGGTGGTTATGGTACCCAACCCGTATTATTACGGAACAAAACCGAATATTAAAAAGATAACCATCAGAAAAGTTACTGATGGCGAATCAAGAATTATGGCGCTCCAGAGCGGAGAAGCTGACCTTTCTCTGGCCGATCTGCCTTCCGAAAGCAAATCGATCATCGAGTCATCAAAAAATCTTGCTGTTAAAAACACTGAAGGTACATTGGGATTTTTCCTCATGCTAAATCAAGAAAATACCGCATTGCAGGATGAAAATGTCCGTCTTGCGTTAAATTACGCAATAGACAAAGACAGCATCGTGGAAAATATATTTGGAGGCGACGCTGTTGCCGCAAAGGGCATTTTACCTGATACGGTACCATACGTCACTGATGAAAACAGCAATGGATACTCATATAACCCGGAAAAAGCAAAAGAACTGCTGGCCGAATCGGGATATACGGACAGTGATGGGGATGGGATCGTTGATAAGAACGGTGTGCCGCTGTCCCTTAAGCTTGTTTTTCAGTCTGAGGAATATTCAAGCTGGAAATCGATGTGTGAGTATCTCCAGGCGGCGGCCAAAGAGGTCGGAATTGACGTTCAGCTTAAGCAACTGGACACTTCGGCATACTATGACGCAATCTGGAAAAACCGTGATTTTGACATGATTATTTATCGCACATATGAGGATTCATGGAATCCACACGGGTTTTTGCGCTCCATGTTTTATCAGCCCGAGGGTAGCAAGTCCGTGTGCTGGTATGACCCGCAGTTAAATACGTATCTTGACGAGGTCATTAAAACACAGGACGAGGCAACGCGTCAGGCAAAGTATGATCAAATATTTAAGCTGATCAATGACAAGGCACTTGTTGTTCCTCTGTGCTATCCCAATAAACAATATGTATATAATACCCGCCTGCAAAACGTGACAGTCGCCCCGACGAGCTATGAAGGCATAGAGTGGCAGTTGATCACTATAGCAAAGTAAGAGGTCAAAGCATGTTGGGGACTGTATTTAAACAGATTGAAAAAGCCTGGTCTGCCGATGCCGGAGGTTATGACCAGGTGATTCAAAAACAGCTAAGTAATGAAGAAGACGTAAAACATTGGCAGGATGAACTTCGGCTGGTACTTGGTGAGAAACCATTGCATGTACTTGATGTTGGGTGCGGACCAGGATTTTTTACAATTATGCTTGCCAGGCTAAAACATAATGTGACATCTGTTGATGGTGCTGAGGGAATGGTAGAGCGTGCCAGGATCAATATCAAAAAGGAGGCGTTAAATACAAAAATATATAAAGGCGACGCCGTGCTTTTGGATAAAGAGAAGGAAGCCAGCCTTGATGCCATAGTATCACGTGATGTTGTTTGGACACTCTATGACCCGGAGAAAGCTTTCATTAGATGGAAAAATCTGCTGAAAACGGATGGTAAAATCGTTATCTATGATGGCGATTACAGGCGGGATCAATCGTCTTTGCGTTACCATGTATTGAAATTTACCTCAGACCTGATTAATCTCTTCATGGAGAGGAAACATCGGAAAAAGAACCAGCACAATTCCCCAGGAAATGGATTTGAACAACTGCCAATGATTCGGCATAAGCGACCGCAATATGATCGGGAACTGTTGCTGAAGGCAGGTTTTTCAAAAGTAGAGGTGACGAAGGATTGTTTCCGCAACAGTCCGTTACGTCTTGAATTCTGGAGATATGGGTATCAAGGGAAAAAGTTCCGTGTAATTGCTTACAAGTAAGTGAGATAATAACTGCGAGAGTACAGGCTCTAATTATGAGAATAAAGAAATAATTGTGAGAATACAGGCTCAAATCACATAACTTTAGATAAAACACTAAGTGAGATAAGCTTCATAATCCATAGGACTTATGCACTTGAAAAACAAAATCAATTACAGCAAAGACTATGGATTACAGTCATGCTTTATACAGTTAATGATCTGATGCTGTTGATTTTTCAGTTCGACTGCGTTAATCCGGTGATTTCACTATTTTTCTTTTCACCGGATTTTACATTTCGATCTCCATCTTTAGTTTTTTTCATTAAATTTCGTTGACTCAGGAATTATTGCCCTTTGAGTGACCATTCTTTTTACAAATATCTAAAAAACTCTCGTTTTTTGTTATTATTTCAATCACAACAAAATGTGTTCTGAAGCAGATTCTAATTAAAGCAAAATTCGGACTGGAATAAAGACGATTTCTTAGGTTGTGTTGTCATCTGGAGGAAAAAGGTAATCAAACTGCACAGTATATATATTTTCGTTTTGTTCAAGCTCATTTTTTATCCTTATTGCATCTTCTCTCGGAATCCAATACGTTAGGGGACCATCACTATAAAGAAAACGAATATTACACCAAACAAACCTTTTTACTTCAGTATTATATTTATTGAGTATTGCAAGAAATTTTCTGTTCCGGGTTGCTTGTTCAGAGACCGAAAGAACGTAATAATCTCCTTTTCTGATAACATGAGGAGAAGATATAGTCCAATCTTTTTTCTCTTCCTTCATCTCAACAAGTTCACCTCTGATGTCACTCCAATTATCTTTATCCACCATTATGTAATATCTTTCATCCGTATGATTAGTATCATATTCCATTCTATAGTTCCGAGTCATGTTATAGTTTTGAAGAATGGATTTTACTTCTGACTCAGAAACTCCATCTTTAAATTGAATAAACAGACCACCTACTTGCGATTCAGGATCTGGCGTTTCTTTATCAACTGGAGGTTCTATAAATAAACCAGCTATCATTATTAGAATAAAAAAAAATAATAAAAAAATTATTTCCTTATTAATTTTGCTCATGCTAACACCGCTAGGATAATATATTTTGGTTTCTCATAGCTTCGAGCTTAAATAGATATAATAACGTTAGACTTTGCGATTTACCTGGAGAGTACATTTTAACTCCATAAACTCCTTTTTTCTAATATTTTATAACTTTTGTGTCCAGGTTCTCTAACAATTCAATTTTCAAGCGGATTTTGAGTTTGAATTACTTTTTAATATTTTTATAGTTTAATGATTTGGTCATAAATTATTTATTTGAGTGTATGCCTTAACTCATATTCAAAAACAAGTATAAAAGAAAATAGCATTCAATCTTGAGGTATAAAAGTCTTATATAAATTAAAAACTAATAAATATAGTCTTATTTTTCTAAAAATTCGCTGAATCTGACTATTTGGTATAATCAATTAAAGAGTAAGAAGGATGGAAACTTACTGTTATTGTGTATGCACCTGAGTAAAATTAGCTTAACATATAAAATTAAAATTTTAAATTTGTTGTTTTGTTGAGGTTGACGGGCTGTATCCCGCCATTAAAATGACGGGAATTAGCCCTTCCTTTTTTTCTAGAAAAATTTTAGAGTTTTTTTATTTAAAAATAAAACCTAAAGCCTTCAGAGCTCTTCAGGAATTATAATCCATGCTATTATATAGGCAAGTATACCGCTTCCCGCACCCACTATAGAAATTAGCAACCATAGAAGCCGTATAAGCGTAGTGTCAAGTCAAACTTAAAGTATCGTAAAGTACTTCTTGTACCTTTTCATAAGTAATCTTTAGGATTACTTATGAACAGATATGCTGTAACACTCACTGAAGACGAACGTAAAGATCTTTGTGAACTTCTCTCAAAGGGTAAACAAAATTCACAAAAAATTCTCAATGCTCTGATCTTACTCAATTGCGATAAAGGTGAATGGAATGTCAACCATTCAACCAACGAAGAAATCTCCCGTATCCTGAACATCAGTATGAGAAAAATTGATCGTGTAAAGAAGCGCTTTGTTGAAGACGGTCTTGAAGTTGCTCTTAATGGAAAAAAAAGAAATCGGATTTATACTAAAAAAGTTGATGGTGATTTTGAAGCCCATTTAGTTGCATTGAGTTGCAGCGAACCTCCGGAAGGTTTTGCAAGATGGTCTTTGAGATTGTTAGCTGATAAAGTTATAGAGCTTGGCTATATTGAAAGCATTTCTCACGAAACAATACGTCATATATTAAAAAAACGAAATTAAACCCTGGCAAAAGAAAGAATGGGTAATTCCTCCTGAACAGAACAGTAGTTTTGTTGCAAATATGGAAATGGTTCTGGACGTTTATAAGCGTCCATTTGATCCGTTAAATCCTGTTATATGTATGGACGAATCTCCAAAACAACTGATTGCAGAAACCAAAATTCCTATCCCCTGTTCATCTGGAAAAACAGCCAGATATGATTACGAATACAAACGTTGTGGAGTGTGCAATATATTTCTTGCCTGTGAACCGTTGGCAGGAAAACGAATGGTAAATATTACTGAAAGAAAAACCAAGCAAGATTGGGCGTATTTTCTGGAAAAAATCGCACTTCAACGTGAAAATGCAAATAAAATTACGCTGATAATGGACAATCTAAATACTCATGTCCCTGGATCTCTCTATGAAACATTTCCACCAGCGAAAGCGAAGGCACTGTGGGACAGGTTTGAGTTTGTGTACACACCAAAACATGGAAGTTGGTTGAACATAGCAGAGATTGAATTGAACGTGCTTTCAGGTCAATGTTTAAAAAGAAGAATGGATAACAGCGAGCTTGTTAGGAAAGAAGTATCGGCATGGCAAAATTATAGAAACAACAAAAATTCAAAGGTTAACTGGCAATTCACAACAGATGACGCAAGGATAAAATTATCACGTCTTTATCCGACAATTGAAGATTGACTCGACAGTAGGATCAACTTTAAAGTATTCACCTAGCCCACCACATACCCCTGCAATCATCCTGTTCTTCTTTGACCTATACAATCTATTCATTTGACCACCCCTAAGTGCAAAATGCTTTAATGAATTAATAATAGATTGCTTATATTCGATTTATAAGTAACTCCGAAAATAAGAAATTTATTGAGAAATCATACGTTTGCAGGTTCTCTATGCTCTTGCAGATATAAGTTAATTGGCATGAAAGTAGCCTTTGTTTTTTATTCTTGACTCTATTCCCAACTTTCAGTTATGCTGCCAATATTGCATTTTTGTCCGGTTGAGTAAAGCTAAGCCTACATTCCGCAGTATTTTTACGAAAATCAATATTTATCCTGATAGCGGTTTTGAACAGGTGCAAATAATTTGGATTTTTAGTGGTATTTGGTGAAAATTGAATGATATCGTTTTTTGCCTCTAAATACACCACATAGTTGCTTTTACCTACTACATAAAAGTCCAATAAATCCACGTTTGATTGAAAATCGATAGCAGTAAAAATATGAATTTACGAAAATTTACTGCGGACAGTGGGCTAAGGTCCGGAATGTGGACATTAAGACCTTTTGTCTTCACGTAATAACAAGCAAATTACTGAGGAGGTTTATAGAATCCTCTTAAAATGTCTGTAGTTTTATAGTAACATTTATCAAATCCTTCACTACTAACTTTTTTTGCTGGAACTCCTGCTATTGTGATACCTTCTTCTTTAAAGGATTTGTTTACTACTGAATTTGCACCTATTGCGATATTATCTGCAATTTCAATATCTCCAAAGATTTTAACGCCGGGACCAATATATACATTATTTCCTATTTTTGGCACAGGCAATACAAAATCCGGTCTTAATTCGTCCTCCATACTATAGGCATTTGTTCCAATATTTACACCAGTATGAATGCGACAATTTTCACCAACTTTTACATTGCTATTTACAATTAAAGTACCTTTATGAGCAATAGATAATCCAGGCCCGAATACATTTGGAGGTATAGTAAATCCTAATTTCGTGCTTAATCTTTGGAATTTAAAATAAAGGTACAGAGAATATGGTTTATATATAATACCTTTTTTACAATTTATATAGAATTCTCTTTTCCTTATTAATCTCTCAAATCTCCAGATATCATCCAAAAGATAATCCCTATAATACTGAACTGTACCTCTTTGTTTTTTAAGTGCAATCTCATCTGCTTTTAAATAAAATATATAATCTTTCTTTGATTGAATCATAAAAACTCGCCTATGAATAATCCAGATCGTCATCGAAAATAATTTTTTAGGATATATATTTTTAGTTTTATAGTTAGGACTTACGCACTTGAAGTACAAAATCAACCACAATCAACGTTGTGAACAGGGTAAGAGTTTAGACAGTTGAGTGTTTGATGCTATTGATTTTTCAGTTCAACTGCGTAAGTTTTAATAATTAGTAAGTTTTAATAGTTATAGTCATAGTTATATAAATCTGTGTATAAAGCAAGTCACAATTAAATAAACATAAGTAGCTTTTTCTGTTTAAACTGTATATATACCAGAAATCTACATCTGGAAAAAATATGTCAGTAAAAAATCTGTATGGTTGTGTTTTTAGATTTATAGGTATTGGCAAGAAAATCTCTTTCACTTCGTATTCTGAGTATTATTTCCAAACTTCGCATCATCTTGGAAGCCAATATCATATCTTTATCCAGTTAAATTGAAGCCAGGACCCAGAATGTGGGAATGTGAGGAACTTTGTCTTCGTGTAATGTCAGGTTTCTTCTTGCTTACAATCAAGAATAATTCGCTTAATTATTGAGATATTATTGTCAACCGAGAAAACCTTACTCTTAACAATTTGTCTCTTTTGAATATTTCCTTTTTTCGAAAGCGTTGTAAAAATTAGGAACCTCGAATAAATATAGACTTTTACGACGCTCTGTAAGTTAAATTTTTACGTGCAGTTCTTTTTTATATAAACATTTCAGAGGGCCGGATTCTCAGATCATAGCCCACTCACTGGTTATGTTTTCAGGTACGAGGTTTTCTCCAGATGCCTGTACATATACCCTGAATTTTTTTCCTGCAGGAACTGTAAGGCCTTTTGCAGTGTAATTGAAAACTCCTTCCGGCTTAATCGTAATTGAAGAACTTTCAATTTCATCCCACAAAGAAAGCTTATCTTCAGCCTGAAGGGCAACATAAACAGTTGTATTTTCAGCTATCTCAGAACCCACGTTTCTTACTGTTACGTTAATATCTACAACCCCTTCTTTTTTTGAGTATGCGCACTGTGCTTTGAAATCAAGCTTAATCATGGACCTTCTATAGACAGGAACAACATGTACAGGCTGGTCTGCATATTCTTCCGGGACTTCACCTATCTGCCAATCACTCCCTGTGGTCTCCAGATAGTAGTAATTGTTGCCTTCGTACTCGAAACTCCTGCCCCTGTACCCATTGTTACATTTTATCCCGAGAGCCATATGTTCAGGAAGATCAAGAAGGACAGCATCGTAACCCATCTCCTGAAGAATTGCCACGGAGAGAATTGAAGTGTCTTCACAATCCCCACCGTTCTCATAAAGAGTTTCATACGGAAATCGGGGATACTGGTCATAACCCGAGCTTTCAAGATCCGAGGTATAGTTCAGGGATTGAACAAAAGAAATACAGAGTCCCGGAATTTGCCTTTTTTCAAGCCCGTGAGCTTTTGAAAGAGAAAGTAAAGCCTCTGCAATGTCTTTAATTAACCAGTCATCGTATGGATCTGAAGCAAACAGGTCGTAGTCTCGGTTTCTAGTCCTGGATTTATATTTTTCATACAATTCATTGTCAAGAGGTAGAGTAAGCTGCCAGTTGCAGCCTTCATAGTCCCAGGAGTAAGTTCGGGAAAACGTTCCAGGAGTAGTTGACTCCTCTGTTATCGAGGCACTGTAAGGCTCAGAATTTACAATATCTGCTCCTATCAGACTCTCCCCAGCATCGCCTATGTAGGAATCTATGGAAGTTTCAGAGTCGGACCAGGTTAAGATAAATCCGATCAGATAAAGGAGTAAAAAGGAATAAAACAAAGCGGTTAAGCTTTTCATAAAATTATCCCCACCCAGAATTTCATAGTATACGGGTTCATTTCCAGAGGTCTTCCCTGAGGTGGGAGTCTACAGGATTTACTTCCATCAGGCCTTCTGGATAGGGCTCAAAAAAGGTCTGATTCATAAGATACTGGTCTTCAAAGCGCACGACCCATGACCTGATGATATTAATTGCAGGGCAAAGAGAGGCTTTTCCGTTCCTGTACTTCTGGATCCAGCCAAAAAATAGCGCTTTTTCCTGGTTTGAGAGCTGCTCTGAAAAATGCCCGAAGGCATGCATGAGTACATTAATACTTGAAGTATACCTGGGAGGTCTGGAGAGGGCGCTGTAAAGATGCTTCTCATACTCAGAAACCAGCTCTTGAAAGGTTTCCCGTTCTTTATTTGCAACAATAGATCCCAGTTTCCGGAGTTCTTCCTGGCTATATACCATGAGCAGATACTTATTTTCGGTATGGAATGCGACAAGGTCTCTCATGTGACCTTCGGATTTTACTTTTCGGAAAGCGGCAAGCATAAAAATCCTGGTCATGAAATGTTCTTTTATGCGAGCATTCCTTAGCCTTCCTTCATCCTCAACAGGAAGATAGGAAAACTCTTTCAGGACTGCCCTCCCGAAATATCCTGAAGTTTTCCCAATCACCGCTGATTTGAGCGATGTAGTCGAGTAAACTTTTACGTCCTTAATGCCGCAAGAAGGAGACCTGTATTTAAGAATAAAACCATCAATCTCTCCTGCCGAACCGAGAAAATCAGTGCAAAATGCCTCCATAGCTTCAGTTACATCCCTGCCGCTTGCTGACTGGACAAGCCGCTGTTCCCCATTCTCAAGAATAATCCTTAACGGGTCTCTTGGAATACCAAGCCCAATCTCCACTTCCGGGCAGACGGGCAGGAAATCAACATACTCCATAAGGTTCGCCACTATCGAACTGGTTATGATATTCCCGTTGTATCGACAGTGATCAAAACCAAGGCACTTACTAACCACAACCTTTGGCCGAACAAACTCCCTCATTTAACCCCCATATAACAAAGGATTTCCAGCATAAATTATTTTCCAGAATAAAGGCCCAAAACACTTCTTTTTAAAAAATAAGACGTGAGAAGGTGAAGATCTGTCAAAAAAGACTTTAAAATACTTAATACAGAAAAATTATAAGTGTAGACAGAAAAACGACCCAAAAATAGATTTATAGTTTTTATTTTGGGAAAAATTAAAACTAAAAGAGAATAAGGTTTTAAAAAAAAGTATTTCTAACAAAGTGAACTTTTTATCCGTTTCTAGGAACAAATATATAAGAACAAAAATAACTATAGGTAGTTGGGGACGATTGAGGGAAGAAAGGGCTTTTAAGGATTAAGCCTACGAACTCTTTTAAGGGAAAGCTTCTGAACTTGAACTCAATTTCCGGTCCCGAAAGAAAACGCATGAGTTTAAAAATAGGTGAAAAATATGGTAGAAGTTGAGAATGAACAGATACACATGCCTCTGATCGGAGATGATGCACCGTCATTTACAGCAGTGACAACTCAGGGACAAATCAATTTCCCTGATGATTACAAAGGTAAGTGGGTTATTCTTTTCAGTCATCCTGCAGATTTCACACCCGTATGTACTACCGAATTCATGACTTTTGCCAGTATGCAGGAGGAATTTAGAGAGATGAACACTGAGCTGATAGGGCTCTCTATCGACAGCGTGTTCTCTCATATTGCATGGCTTAAGAGGATCGAGGAAAAAATTGAATATAAAGGAATGAAAAATGTAGAGGTAAAGTTTCCGGTAATAGCCGACCTGACAATGGAAGTCGCAAAGAAATACGGAATGATTCAGCCAAAAGCCTCAACCACGCAGGCTGTAAGAGCCGTATTTATCATAGATCCTGAGGCAAAGATAAGAGCAATTCTTTACTACCCGCAATCAGCGGGAAGAAATATGCAGGAAATAAAAAGGCTTGTAACCTCCTTGCAGAAAAATGAAGCTGAGAAAGTAGCAACGCCTGCAAACTGGCAGCCCGGAGAGGACGTTATTGTTCCAGCCCCCAGTTCGATGGAAGCTGTAAAAGAAAGACTTGGTAAGCCAGAAGAAAACATGTACTGTCTTGACTGGTTTTTGTGCTTTAAAAAAGATGGCAAAAAATAATTCAGAAAATAAAAATTTTTGTGCCTACTCAGCCTGAGCAAATACCCATCCTGGGCAAAACATGGTCAATAACCATCTTTAGTAGAATTCAATGAGCAAATTCTTCTAAGTTTATTTTTTAATTGCTGGTTATTGATCATGTTTTTTCGTATTTCACTGGTTTTTATTTGCACTGCTCAATCACATTGGAATTAATATCAATAGACCTATTTTGAAGAGGCTGAACAATTGCCAAATAAAAAAAGTAGAATAAAATGGAAAAAATTTACTTCTTTCCAAGTTCTTTTGAGCGTTCGGTTGCCCTTATAACTGCATTCATAAATGCAGCCCTGATTCCGGCTTCTTCAAGGGCATGGACACCCTGAATGGTAGTCCCGGCAGGAGAAGTAACCATATCCTTGAGTTCTCCGGGGTGCAGGCCTGTTTCAAGCATCATTTTTGCAGCCCCAAGTACAGTCTGGGCTGAGAGAGTGAGGGCACTTTTCCTGTCCATTCCTTCAAGGACAGCCCCATCGGCCATTGCCTCAATTACAGGGAAGATAAATGCAGGCCCACTGCCTGAAAGACCTGTAACTGCATCCATTATGGACTCCGAAACCTGGACTGCAGTACCGACCGCAGAAAAGATCTCAAGGGCAGTTTTCACGTCTTCGGGAGTGGCATTTTTACCTGGAGCAATGCCTGAAGCAGCTTCGGAAACTGTGGCCGCAATGTTTGGCATTACACGTATGACTCTTGTGCCAGCAGGAAGCGCATTTTCGTAAGTGGAAAGAGGCACACCGGCTGCAATTGAGATTATAAGTTTATCAGAAGTTATGTCAACTTTAAGCTTTTCGAGTACCGAACCCAGAGTCTGGGGCTTTACTGCTAGGAGAAGAATATCGGATGCCCTGGCGATAACAGAATTGTCAGTAGATATATTAATGCCAAGCTTTGCCTTCAGATCGTTCAAGAAAGGCTCGTACACGTCGGCTGCGCCAAGGTTTTCAGGCTTTACAATTCCGGCCTTTATAATTCCCTGCATGAGTGCAGAGCCCATTTTTCCTGCTCCGATAAATCCTATCTTTCGGTTCTGATCTACCATATAAATTCTCCTATTTTCAAAATAAATATAAATATCGAGGTAATTGCCTCAAAACGTATTTTCGATTAGTATTGAGTAATTTAAAGGGACTTTATAGTCTAAATAAATATATAAGAAATTAGTAGATTGATAAAAGCTTCCAAAATGCAAGAAATTAATTTGGATTCTTCAGAAACCCGAAAAATCCAGTTTAATTCTTCGAGTATGCTGGAAAATTTAATTCAGTTCTCTATTATGCCAATGTTTTCTTTTTTTATTACATTACTGTAATTATTATAGCCCAGAATACCTTCAATTTCGTCTGTGTGGGAACCTTTTATTTTCATAAGTTCTTCAGAGGTGTAGTCTGTAATTCCTTTTGCAAAGACCCTGCCTTCACACTCTAATCTAACCACATCTCCCCTATCAAAATTTCCCTCAACTTCTATAACTCCCGCCGGAAGAAGACTGTTTTTCCCGAGAACTGCGTCTTTTGCCCCTGCATCTACACGGATAGTGCCTGAAGCCCTTGCAAGAATAATCCAGCGGGCACGGTTCTTCTGGATATGCCTTTCAGCCAGGAAGAGGGTACCTATCTCTTCCCCAGACAAAACCTTCAGAAGCACGTCCTCAATTTCGCTGTTTGCGATCAAGACATAGCAACCTGCCATGCTACAGATCTTTGCAGCTTTTATCTTGGTCCTCATTCCCCCTACGCCCTTAAAGCTTGTAGGATCACCCCCATAACTTTCGATTTCAGGTGTGATTTTTTCCACGAGAGAAAGGAGTCTGGCATCATCGTGCATCTTCGGGTTTTTGTCAAAAAGGCCGTCGATATCCGAAAGAATAATCAGGAGATCAGCATCGATTTTGCTTGCAACCATTGCAGAAAGCTTGTCATTATCTCCAAAGATTGCTTCAATCTCGTTTGTACAGGTACAATCGTTTTCATTTATTATGGGAACTACCCCATATTCCAGAAGGGTAGAGATACTATTTCTTAGGTTAAGGTAGGATACCCGGTCAGAATAGAATTCATAAGTAAGAAGTATTTGAGCAACTTTTATCCCGTGTTTCGAAAAAGCTTCGCTCCAGTACTGCATAAGGATGCTCTGTCCTACCGCTGCCGCTGCCTGCCTGATAGGAATTTCACGAGGTTTTGGGGCGATGCCCAGCTCATAGAGTCCTACACCTATTGCCCCCGAACTTACCACAATTACCTCTTTTCCGCGCTTTCGAAGTTCGGAGACCTGAGCTGCAATACTTTCCATAAAGGTAGGATCAATACTGCAGTTTTCTTTTGTACTGTCACAGTTCTGTTTTGTAAGTGAGGAAGTACCGATCTTGATAACGATTTTATTAACATCATTGAGAAATTGATTTCTATCTGTCAATCACAAGGCCTCGTAAAATATTTTGGAAATACAGCTGAAATCAGTAACAGCCACAATCCGGATTTCCATCGCTTGCACTCAATTTGCGCTGGTATTTCAATTCAGATATATAAACATATCATAATTATTCGGCATTCTTCAACAGGGTTTTAATTTACATCCTCAAACTTAAGGTCAAGTTTTCTGTGAGTATAGGGTTTTGCATTTTCTCCTGCGTAGTCTGCAACAACCTGCCCTTTCCCGAGCAAGATATATTTGTAGATCAAAAGGCCTTCCATGCCTACAGGCCCACGGGAATGGATTTTGTTTGTGCTTATTCCGACCTCAGCTCCTTTCCCATAACGATAGCCGTCCGCAAAACGGGTTGAGGCATTTACCATAACACTCGAAGAATCAACAAGCCCTGTGAACGCTTTTCTTCTTGAAGCATTCTCAGTTATTATTCCATCGGTGTGATGGGAACCGAAAGTGTTTATGTGGTCGATAGCTTCCTTTATAGTATCAACGAGTTTTATCGAAAGAATGAGGTCATTGTACTCAAGACTCCAGTCCTCTTCCGTAGCTCTTGAGATAGGAGAAAGCCCTATTTTTTCAAGCAGAGCATAACTATCCTCGTCACAGCGTAATTCAACCCCTGCGCCAAGGTACATCTCTGCCATCTTCGGCAGAAAAGCATCCGCAATTTTACGGTTTATCAGAAGGGTTTCAATGGCGTTGCATACTGCAGGATACTGTACTTTCGCATCGAAGCAGACCTTCCAGGCTGTATCGAGATCCGCATACTCGTCCACATAGATATGGCAAATCCCACTGGTATGTCCCAGTACAGGGATTTTCGTATTTTCCTGGATAAACTTGACAAATTCATTTGAACCCCTGGGGATAAGGAGGTCTACATAGGCATCAAGACTCAAAAGGTCCATTATCTCTTCTCTGGTTTCCATAAGCTGGAAAGCCCCTGCTGGCATACCGTCGGTGGATTCTATGGCTTTTACAAGAATCTGAAAAATAGTGCGATTAGACTCCCGGGCTTCACTCCCACCTTTGAAGATGGTCGCGTTCCCGCTCTTAAGGCAAAGGGACATAACCTGAGGCACCACGTCAGGTCGAGATTCAAAAATAACACCTATAAGGCCAATTGGACAGCTCACCTGGTAGAGGATAAGGTCTTCGTCCAGCTCAAGAGTAGAGAGGGTGTCTCCGACAGGATCTTTGAGCTTAACTACATCTCTGATTCCTGCAATCATTCCATCAATCTTTGAATCACTTACTTTAAGCCGGTCTACAAGAGCCTGAGTGAGTTTCCCTTTCTTTTTCAGTTCCGCTGCAGCTTCAAGATCTTTTGCATTTGCATCCAGAATAGCTTTCCTTTCCTTGTCCAGAGCCTGAGCCATGGCCTCAAGCGCCAGGTTTTTTACTTTCGTACTTACACTGGAAAGTTCAATCGATGCCTTTTTTGCCTGTATTACTTTGGATTTAATATCTTCAGCCATATAATTACCTTCTAATATAATGATTCCTGTATGCCTTAATTAAGGAACGGGACAGCCAAACCTGTTATTGTATCATTTAATTTACAGAAGATTCGGCATTACTCGATAACGGATAGAAGTAAGATATTACTATTGATTACAGGTAATGGTCTTATTACTAAATTACAGGTAATGGTCTTATTACTAAATTACAGGTAACGGTCTTATTACTAAATTACAGGTAACGGTCTTATTACTAAATTACAGATAATGGTCTTATTACTAAATTACAGATAATGGGACTTACTATTGAAAGTGCTGAGCTTAGATTGAATATCAGAAATAAACTAAAGATCATTTTTTCTTTAAATATCAGGGGTATATCCATAATTCTAAAGATGTATTAATTCTTCCGCTGCATTTATACAGTAAACACGGACGAAAAGAAAGAGAATACAGTTATGTAATACCTTTTGATACCTTGTCATACGCTATTTCGGTATATGATATAGAGAAGTCCTAAATAAAAGATGTCATTTTATTTTTGATATTTTAGTTTTAATATTGTATTTGTGACAGTTTATTTGTAATATACAATTTACAATATATAATATAAGGTTTTGATTCTGGAAATATTATCTAATGACTTGATCTCAGAAGCGCAAGTTTATTAAAATATTCATATTTTAAATTCACCTGAAATAAGTCTCTACCTTGTTAAAGTTTATTAGACTCCATAAAAATTGGCAATTAACCTTGAGTAGGTTAATAGAAGAGATAAAGTCTTAATAGTTATAATTAGGTCAAAGTTGAAAATAAATAGTAAAGATTTATGAAATTAGTTTTCCCAATATATATATATAAAAAGAATCGAGTTCATATAAAAACATCTATAAAAGAGAAGGTCAAAAAAGCTTTCTTACTTAAAAAATAAAACTTTCTCATTGAGAGATATTATTTCAAAACGAATATATATACGATGAATATAAGTATAGAATACACGACTCCATTACCTGGAAGCGTATACTACATCTGAAAAAAGAAATTGCAAGGTACCCTTATAATTTTTGAAGATCTCTTAGATAAGAGAAATGAAATTTTACAGCCCAGGGACCAGACCATATATAGCGCTGGAAAAGCGATTAAAAGATCATAAGAGGCCAGAATGTCCGAAAACATGGCTGTTCAGCATCTCTCATACACAAAGTTTATTATAGGGGTAAATCCATATCAAAATGGGGATAACTTCAGTATATTGGTGGTGTGTAAAAAATGAAATCATTCGCGTTAGTCCGGGCAGACGACTCGGATAAAGTAAAAATAGCCTTACATGATCTAGAACGATACGGACATATTCAATTTTCAGCTACTCCAAAATGCATAGAACCAAACTATGCTGATGAACTTCTTGTTAGTGTAATGGGCGTATCCCTCAAGTCAAAATGTAACTCTGCAGCACTGGTGGAGTTGAATAATCATGCAGGGGCGGCAATTAGTAGACTGAAGAAAATTCATCCTCCTGCTCACATAATCATCATTAGTCCAAGACACAAAATGTTTGAAGAGCTGGCTGGTAATTTTCCAAAGTATCCGGAATTTGATCGAACATTCAACCATCAGAAGACTCCACAGAGTATGGAGATAATTCAGGAGAAAGCAGAACCTAATCCCATGCATAAAGAATAAAACAAGTCCGTCAATTGTTAATTTTAACTTTAATATTTGTTTTCAATAATAAATATAATATTAATATTAATATTAATTTTTTGAACTTGACCTTTAAATTTCATTTTTAAGATTTAGAATTATTGGAAATCCTGCTTTGAACAGGATCCAGTTTTCAATCTCAGCCTGGAAACATAAGTGTAAAGGCTTTCTACATCTTTAATTTCCTTCTGAGAGATGAGTCGGAGTTTGTTTCTGATCTCAAGTTCGGGTTTTAAACCGAAACTCTGGAAGTATCCTGAAAGTTTTATAGCCAGAATGTCACCTCGTCTGTCCCAATCAGTTAGTATAACTACTTCACTACCAAGCCGAGAAATTTTCTCAGAGAAATTAAAAAGAGATTGATGGGTTGCAAGTTCAAAATTGCCTTCAATTCCAAGTCTTTTCAGTGAAAGAACATCTCTTTTTCCTTCAACAATGATAATTGCTCCCCTTCCAGAATATTCAGAGAGTTCCGAGAGCAGCTCTTCAATTCTTTCAAGCCTTTTTCTGTAAATTTCAAGATCAGCCACGTTTTCTGCAACCTTTTTAGTAATTAAAACTTTAAGAGAACTGCAGTTTACTCATAGGCAGTTTACTTATCAGGGGCTAAGGAAGTTACTCTTGAAGTTTGGTTATTTTTAAATGTAGTTTTTAAATTTTGGGGTTATTTTTTAAATGCACCCCAAAAACTGAAACTGCCTGTTGATATGAAACTCCTTTTAACAATAAAGACTTCTTACTGCTTGTTGCCCCACTGTTTATAAGAATATTCGAACTGCTAATTGCGAAGAGTTCAGCAAGGCATTCTACAAGCTGTTCGTTTGCCTTTCCTTTCTGGGCATTTTTGGTTAGTTTTACTTCAATTCGCTTGCGCCACTCGTTATAACCACTTGGAACCGAAATCGACCTGGAGCCTGGAGTAACCTCTATATCAACAATTACACCGGAACCTAGATCTGTTATTGCCTCTTCGAAGGACATATCTTTTACCTTTCTGGAGGGATTCTATAAATCAATAACGGACTGACCCGTTAAAGTAAAGAAATAATCGGAAACAATGGGAGTATAAGATTAAAATTTCAAACAAATGAAATTTTAAACAAGTAAAGGTTCAAACAAGTAAAATTTCAAGCAAATAAAATCTTAAACAAAGAAGAGGACAAATAAGTAAAATTTAAAGTAAATAAAGTTTAGGTTCATTGTTTAAAGAACGTCTGGAAAGAGTTTTTAAAAGACGGAGAAAATAGTGCTGTAGCCCTGGCGCACTAACTCCGAAAGTTCATCCTCTGGTTTTCCGCAGTCACTTTCAGTTACCCTCGTGCAGGGCAGTGTCACACTATTGATGTACCGCATTGGGGTTGTCTGTACACTCACAGTCAGGATTTTCCATTACCTCGTGCAAGGACCTATACAATGCGACGAAGTCATATTATATACATAGTCATATATAAAAATGTCGGCAAACTGTGAATTTACTACATTGTATATATATTAAGAAAATATTTATATTAAAAACCGATTTCTCTTAAGAGAAACGATTTCGATTATAAGGACAGTATAAGAACCTGATAATGTGGAGAGATAACTTTAAAGAATGCAGAATTAACTGCGAACTACAGATACTAGTGTCATGGCAATTTAATTATTGAGCATAATCTTTGATAGCTTCTCATCAACATATAGCGATTCAGAGTTAACATGTGATCAATAACTAAATTTTCAAGACACTAGTGCATCGATTCTCAAATACATACATAATAAGAAAAATAATTACAGCTTATGACGTAAATATTATTTTAAAGTCACATGGAATTCTGTAACACGGAAAACGCAGCCGGTCGCAGAGCGATTCGATCTGGATATTACAACCACGAAAACCACTGAAAGCACGGAAGAACCACGTCTTTACTACTTATTTCCGTGTCTTCCGTGCTTTCAGTGGTTTTCAAAAAATTTATTTTTGACAAATTCATTTCTGACATACTTTGGAATCGATACACTAGATATCATAAGAAACGAAGACAATAGATATTATTATTATAAAGAAGATTCAAAAGCAAGGAAAAATTAGTAAGTGGTAATCTTAACAAATTACAGTCTCAAAAAACTGTATTTTGAGAAAGTTAAATTTTGAAGATTGATACATTATGAAAAGAGTATAATGTAAAAAATCTGAAGAAAAACTTATATATTATGTATATGTTTGCTTTCCCACAAATTGAGCACATGTGCTTAACGAGTAGCTGAGGTGCGTATATATGTACGGCACTGAACGGATAATTCCCGGGACAATTATTGCAGGCCCTGAACTGGAACCTATTGAAGGGTATATCTGCGTAAAGAGAGGAATAATTACGGAGATTGGGGAAGAGCGTACACTCTCTAAAAACATAATTGCTCCCTGTTTTGTCAATGCACATACTCACCTTGGAGACTCGGTATTCAAAGACCCACCTCTAGGAAAAGTTTCCGGATTTCGGACTCAAAGAGACCTGGATGCTCTTGTAAAGCCTCCTGACGGGTTAAAACACAGGATATTAAGAGACACGCCATACAAAGCCTTGATCGAGGGCATGAGAAAATCCTTGCTGGACATGATAGAAACCGGAACCTGTGCTTTTGCGGATTTCAGGGAAGGGGGTGTTGTAGGGGTTGCAGCCCTGAATAAAGCTCTTGAAGGACTTAAACTTCATTCCATGATACTGGGCAGACCTGCAGAGCCTGAACTACCTCTTCAGGTTGTACTGGCAGAAGTAAAAAGAATTCTTCTACATACTACCGGAATTGGAATGAGTGGGACAAATGACCTTGATCTCGAACTATTGGAGAATATTGCTACCTGCACACGACAACATAGAAAATTCTTTGCGATCCACGCCGGAGAAAAAGATACGAGTGACATAGAAAAAGCATTGTCACTTGAACCAGATCTCCTGATTCATTTGACAAATGCCACAAAAAAAGATCTTGAAGACGTGGCTGATGCAAAGATTCCAGTTGTTGTCTGTCCCAGGTCTAACCTAATTACAGGAGCCGGAATTGCACCTGTTGCCGAGATGCTGGAAGCTGGGATAAAAGTAGCTGCAGGAACAGATAATGTAATGTTAAATTCTGTAAATATGTTTGCTGAAATGGAATTTATGTCTAAGATTTTGTCCATTGATGACAGGCAAGTATTTAAAATTTGCACACTTAATGGTTCCTTTGTAATGGGATCTGATTCTACGGGTTCGATACAAAAGGGGAATAAAGCTAATCTCATGATCCTGAATGGAAACTCCAATAATCTTGCAGGGATAAAGAACCCCATAAGTGGAATCACAAGGCGGGCAAGACCCGATGACATACTATCAGTGCTTCATTCGTAAAGCAAATGGAGAACAGACATGATGAGCGAATTTTACCGGAATATAGTGATTGCAACAGACGGATCCGAGAACAGCCTTAGGGCTATTTCTTACGGTATTGAGATTGCAAAACTCAGCGGGGCCACGGTTCACGCTCTCTACGTAATAGATATAACTTCTTTTTCTTCGATACCTATGGATGCGGGATGGGAAGCAATGTATGATACCCTGAGAGGAGAAGGGGAAAAAGCGATATCCATGGTAAAGGAACGCGGAAAGGTCTCAGGGGTTGAGGTAAGAGAAGTATTGTTGGAAGGTCACCCGAGTAATGAGATTATAGATTTTGCAGAAAACAATAATGCTGACCTGATAGTTGTGGGCACCCTCGGAAAAACCGGGCTCGACAGGTTTCTGATGGGAAGCGTTGCAGAAAAAGTAGTAAGAGGCTCAAAAGTCCCGGTCCTGGTCGTCCGGAGTGAAAAACAAAGTTAAGACTTTCTGCCAACTGGAAGCCTTTTGAGAAAATAGACATAGGAGAAAGAAAACCAGGATTCAGAGTACAAAGGTGTAGATTACATGCCAAAAAACATCTTCATTGAAGATATCATGGTAAGGGATGTAGCAAGCGCAACCCTTCCAGGTTCAAGGGACGAAGTTCTTAAAATTCTTAAGAACAAGCACATTTCAGGAGTTCCAGTACTTAAAGACTCTAAAGTTGTGGGAGTTGTAACAAGAACAAACCTTTTACAAAACCCTGAAGAAGAACAACTGGCCCTTCTTATGACACGGGATCCAATAACCATCTCCTCCGGATCGGATCTGCAAACTGCAGCACGCTTACTTTTGGAACACCGCATAAGAAGGCTTCCGGTGGTAGATGACGGGAAACTTGTAGGGCTTGTTACCGTGGCAGATGTTATAGGCACAATTGCAGACATGAACATCGATATCCCGATAAAGGACTATGTGGAAAAGGAAGTCGTTGCTATCTACAGTGAAACGCCTCTGCCCGTTGCTGCCAGGATTATGGAACTCGCAGGTGTTAAGGCTGTCCCGGTGCTTGATTCAAACTTGGAGCTCATAGGAATAATCTCGGATCGTGATGTTATTGCTGCTAGCATAATTGAAGACAGTGTAGAGATGTCAGATATGTCTGCAGGCCAGGACGACGACGCCTGGACCTGGGAATCGATGCGAGACACCATGAGCATTTACTACAGCGTCTCAAGGATAAAGGTTCCCAACCTGATCGGAAGCGATATAATGATAAGGGAGCCTATCACAGCTACATATATTACGTCTGTCAGCGACTGTGCACGGAAAATGAAACGGAACAGGATTGACCAGGTTCCGATTATCAATTCAAACCGGAAACTTCAGGGACTTTTGAGAGACCACGATCTCCTAAAGCCTCTGATAGAAATCGAATAAGTTAAGATTAAATCTCGCTTCTAAGAACCGTTAAACGTTTTTAACGTGAAGCGAAGAATAATAAAGCTATTTAAGAAAAATAAGGCTATTAATGCCTATTCAAAATTTTTTCCAGTAAAGAGGCATTCTCCCTGAGACACCTCCGAAAATTACTTTTTTCAGGAGCAAGAAAAATGGACAAGCCTTTTGTTTTTATTAATTCTGCTATGTCAGCCGACGGCAAACTTTCAACAAAGGAAAGGAAACAGGTCCGAATTTCCGGAAAACTTGATTTTGAACGGGTAGACGAACTTCGAGCCCAGGCAGACGCAGTTATGGTAGGTATAGGAACTGTCCTTTCGGACGATCCAAGCTTAACCGTAAAATCTCCAGAGAGAAGGGCAGCCAGAAAAGCCGCAGGAAAAAGTGAAAATCCAGTAAGGGTTATCGTGGACAGTTCAGCAAGGACTCCGATTGATGCCGACATATTCAAAAAAGGAGACGGGCTCAGGATAATTGCCGTTTCAACTTCTGCTCCTGCCGAAAAAATAGAAAAACTGGAAGAAAAGGCTCTCGTCATTAAAACAGGAACCTTTAAAGTTGACCTTGCCGAGCTTGCAGCAAAATTAAAGGAAATGGGAATAAACACCCTCATGGTTGAGGGAGGTGCAACCCTGAACTGGGGTATGCTCTCTGCTGGTCTTGTTGATGAAGTCTATACTTTCGTTGGAAACCTTATAATAGGAGGAAAAACAGCCCCGACTTTTACGGACGGGGAAGGATTTTCAGAAGCCGAACTTCCTGAGTTAGAATTGCTTTCAGCCGAAAAAATCGAAGAAGGAATACTCCTTAAGTGGAAGGTCAAAGGAAAAACAAATTATATTGTTTCTTAATTTTTTGCCTTCACAACTTTTCTAATTTTTACCTGATATTTATTTTTTAAATTAAACCTTGTATCATCAAATAATGAAAGGCTACGTGGGGTTTGATGAAATCTACATTTTGTAGTATTCAGTATATGCCACTGTGGTGGGAAAAAAGTCAATTACTGTTACTAAAACTGATAACAAGCTCACAAACGTTATCGCCACAACTTCTTCTTTTGGTATATGTATGTTCCGAAGAAGATAGTATACCTTCAATCAATCCTGCTTCATAATTATCGATGGATAAACATGTTCTGGCATTCCATTTTTTTAAATGTCCTCCCCAACGGCATTTCCTGGCATGAATTACTATTTTGTTGCTATCTTTCTGTATTATTTTACTTTTGATTCCAAAAATTCGATGCATTGACAGCAGTACATATGCACATCCTTCCATATCTTTGTTTAAATCAAGCATCTTCAGAATTTCGGTTGATTGCCCAAGGCCAATATTATACATAATCTCATTTAAGTTGTCTACACCATCTTTTCCATATTTTTCCTGCATCATTTCCAGAGTGCCCACATATATCATCCCAATCCCACTTACGGATTTTTTCCATCTCAAAGAATATGGAATAAAATCCCATACAATCAGTCTTTTCAACAGAAAACTTTTAAAAGACATGCTACTCCTCTCAGTTTGAAATATGAATTTTCCAACAATGAATAGTAAATAACTTTTGAGACAGTCTGATCAGATCGTTTCAACCTGCGTTCAGTAAGTCAATATTAGATTTTGATAATTGACAATGATTGCGTTTTGAAAATATTGTGTAATTTATTCAGGTTGAAAATGTACTGGAACCCAGATCTCACATAATGCAGATCTCACGACATATAAGCAATGAACACTTAAACAATGAATACTTAAGCGACGAAAACTTTCTTCAATAATATTTAGTTTATAGAAATAATGTGTTTTCCAGCAAAAGAGCTAACATTATCGTTTAAAATATCGAAAAACGAGTTGCTACCAAAAGTAGATCTCAAACTCTCTTTTGACGCAAATAGCTTTTTGAATTTTTACTATTCCTGACTTTTGTTTGTTTTACTTAGCCTTTACTTAGTTTTCATTCACTGAAGCTAGATCGTTATTTCTCTATAAAATATATAGCTAAGTAAAAATAGAAGATGAACTTCCATTATTTAATTAGGTTGACAATAGAGTTCTACCGCACTGTTAATCGACATTTGGTTTAAGATCACATTTTTCAAACTCGCCGTTATAATATATAAAGACCTCAAGTTCACACTTGCCTTTAAGAAAATCCCGTATTCTGCGGTCATATACGCTTTGAACGTGTTTCAGGCCATTTTTTTGGAAGTGAGCCTTCACAGCTTCAAAAAAACCGATCATCTGTCTCAGGTAAGCCTCTTCATAAGCCCTTGTCTCCCTCGCAATTGCTTCACACTCGGAATCATCGAGTTCGGAATAATAGCTTCCATGCTCGTTTAAACCGCTTATCTGGCGCCAGTCCACATTGCCTGAGTCATCAGCTTCCCTGTGAAGCATGTATGGATAGACCCTGCAGATTGAAGGGCGCCTGTCATAAATTTTGCATCGCTTATTCTCAAGGAAGATACAGGAACCGTCAGGTTTTGTTTTCAAGGCGTAACCTGAGACATAAAACCTGCCCTTCTGGTCACAAAACTCAGGATATGGAGCAGGAGTAACTGAATCCGGATTAATCTGCCTTATAACGGCCAGGTCTGAATCGAGCAGGAAAACGTGGTCGTTAAACTCTTTGGTGCAGCAGCGCGCACAGAGTTCACATCTGAACCCCAGTTCTTTGATAATGCCTACAAATTCAGGGTCAGGAAATTTTTTTACGCCTGTAAGTTCTTCTTGTGCGTCTGCAAGCCTTGTTTCAATGTTATTATTTTTTACGCTAATCACCTTTTTAAAGTCGAAGGCTAAATCCCACATGCTTTAGCGGTGGGATACAGCCGCCATCTGTACCAATTATATTTATCTGAAAATTTACTTATGTCATCCCACAAATATTATATCTGCTATACTGTCAATGCAAGGCGATTCGAGAACCAGGAAAGCTGGTCAGAAACAGGGTATGGCATACCCAAATGGATTGGGAACGTCAAGCCGGAGAAAGCCAAAAGCGTAATAGCATCTCAAGTATAATCACGCATATAGATTTTATACTGTGTTTTTACACCTGCGGAACGCGTGGAAGGGCTCGTATGACTGATTTTCATTAGGAAGCGGGATAATTCAAGAAGCAAACGTGCTTTAGCCGTTGGGAGTTCACTTCCATGTCCGTAACATTTAATTACTAGCATTTCTTTTTATCATAAACTCAAGGCTTGATGACATTTATAATTTCGCACTTTCAGGCTTCAAGGAATATTGATATTTTTCAATTATCATTGAGAATTATCGATTTAACACTATAGAACCAGGGAATACCTGTTTAAATACCTGTTTATTGAGACTCTGCCGAGGAGAAAAAAATCCGCGGCAACCGGCAGTGTCCAGCAATAAGCGAATACCTGGATATATTACGTGATAAATTACAAATAAATTCAGAGAAAATTAAAATTAACGAGGAATGATAATGGGCAAAACCGGCAGCATTGATTGGGTAAAAGTAAAAGGCAGAAAAGGCAGAGTAATTAAGGTCCAGAAGTCACAGGCTCAAAAAGCACATCCAGGACCTGCACAGCGCTTCACTTCTTCAGGTCATAAGAGGCGCTTCATTAGAAGATCTGCAAAGGCTCTTGTAAAGTAATCTTAAGAGCTTTTAAATTTACTTTTTTGAATTTACTTTTTTGAATTTACTTTTTTGAATTTACTTTTTGAATTTACTTTTTGAATTTACTTTTTGAATTTACTTTTTGAATTTACTTTTTGAATTTACTTTTTGAATTTACTTTTTGAATTTACTTTTTTAGATTTTGCAGTTAGATCGTCAAAAATATTTTCTTCATAGAATAATAGTTTCTAGAATAATACTTTCCAGAGAACGTATTTCTACCCAGCTTTCTGTATTAAACTCACAAGCCCAGGGCCAGGTATGCAATGCTTACCCCTGCAAGGCAGAGTGCAACGTTAAGAAATATATTCAGGAAAAAGGAGAAATTTTGCCCTTCTTCAAGCAATTTGAAAGTTTCATATGCGAAAGTAGAAAACGTGGTAAAGGAACCTAAAATTCCTATATTTACGAGATAGACCATAGATTGGGGCTCAGAAGAAAAAGTGAGAAAAGCGAGTACAATGGTCCCTAAGAGGTTCACGGTAAGTGTGCCTGCAGGGATGTTCCTAATCCTGGGGACCTGGCTTGAAACCGTATATCTAAGGCATGCCCCAATAAAACCTCCTGCACCTATTAAAAAGAGTTTTTCCATGCCTGGAAAGGAGAGCATCTCTTTATTCCTCCCTGCCTGAAAGAGTTTTTATTGTACTCCTGCCCATGAACACGCCGACCAGGGCAAGAAACAGGTTAACACTGATATTTTCCAGAGCAGGGAAAAAGGGCATGGTAAAAGACTGGACTGCAAACGTCGAAAATGTTGTGAATGCTCCCATAAACCCGGTCCCGAAAGCAAGCTTTCCTTTTGGGCCTATAAACCCAATATACTCAGTGTCGTACATTATCAGGCCGAGCATAAAACTTCCGAGTACATTTACCGAAAGGATACCGAAATGCGATTCCATGAGCTCACAGAGTGAAAACCGGCATATTGCTCCAAGGAACCCGCCAGCTCCTATGAGAAAAATCTTATCCAGGTCTTTATGCATGGAAGACATTATTTTTCACTCAGGGAATCACTTAAAAGTTTAGATTTTAGCTCTGAACGTTTTAGATCAGAAAGTTCTAGATCAGAAAGTTTTAGATCAGAAAGTTCTAGATCAGAAAGTTTTAGATCAGAAAGTTCTAGATCAGAAAGTTTTAGATCAGAAAGTTTTAGATCAGAAAGTTTTAGATCAGAAAGTTTTAGATCAGAAAGTTTTAGCTCTGAACATTTTAGCTCTGGCTGTCTCCGTTTGATTAGCCCTTGAAGTATAAAACTTTATCTCAGAAGGGGGGAAAATTCCTTCCGGAGCTTTAAGGGAGAAAAGAAGGATAATTCGTTCATTATTTTTGAGCCTGCTTATATAAAGTAGGCGAAATAAAATGTGAGACGCCTTTCCATTAATCCAATTTGAAGAAAATACAACAAAAAGGGTAAAGAAAGCCAAAAAGGGTATTTTTGAGAGAGCACAGAAATATCATTCGATTAAGAAGACATCCACCTCTTCTCCTTCATCATACCCTTCAATGTTTTCTGGCACCAGCACATACCCGTCAGCCTTTGCAACTGAACTCAGTGCCCCGGCTCCAGCTCCGGTAAGAGGGCGCACCTTATCTCCTTCAAATACAACACGGATGAAACTAACGTATCCTATTTTTGAACTGACTTTTGCAGCCAGGCGCCTTTTAAGAATAGGCTTGGGGGTCTCCGGAATTGCTGCCAGTTTCCTGATCCCAGGACGGACAAAGAAATTGAGGGCAACGAGCCCGGCAACCGGATAACCGGGCAGGCAAACGATAGGAACGTTATTAATAACCCCAAGAGCTGCAGGTTTACCGGGACTTACTCCTATGCCGTGTACGAGCAGTTCTCCAAGAGCTGCCACAACCTCAGGACCATGATCTCTTTTTCCTACTGATGTTCCGCCAGAAAGAAGAATCATATCGGCATCCATGTTTGCTTCTATGGCCATTTTTATACTGTCCGGGTTATCAGGCACTACATCGAGATATCGAGGAATTCCACCCCATTTTTTCACATAAAGGGCCGACATCAGCCCATTAGTCTCAAGCACCATGCCCGGAGGAGGTACATCCATGCCCTTTTTACGACTTACGAGCTCGTCCCCTGTCGGAATAACCGCAACAACAGGCTTTTTGAAAACCTTTGCCCTGTCAAGTCCAAGCGATGCAAGTACAGCAGCATCACATGGACGAAGAAGATGCCCTTCCTCAAAAACAACATCTCCTTTTTTGATGTCCTCTCCAATCGGCCCCACATTTCGATTCGGGTAGACCTGAGCCCTGACCTCAACAAGGTTTCCTGCGGCGATGGTATCTTCAACCATTACGACAGCATCAGCTCCTTCAGGCACTGCAGCCCCAGTATGGGCCCAGGTTAAACTTCCTTCCTCTACTCGGTCAGAAAGCTGCAGCATTACCGGATTTGTAGGGGAAGCTCCCATAGTGTCGGAAGCCTTTACCGCGTATCCGTCCATAGCTGCACGCCGGTAGTGTGGCACATTCCTTTCCGAGATCACGGCTTCTGCCAGTACCCTGCCTGTGCAGGTTTCGAGTGAGATTTCTTCTGTTTTCTTTGTAGTAGAAATACGCTCAAGAAAAAGTCTCAAAGCTTCATCAACCGAGGTTCGTTCTTTGAATATCTTGCCCATGATCGTCCTTCCTGAAGAAATCAGCCCCCCGATACCGGAGGCAGGACTGCAAGCTCATCGGCATCCGAAAGAAGAGTATCAAGCCCATCGAGATGCCGGGCATTGTTTCCATTTATAAGGACATTAATTGAACCGCACATAACTGGAGCTTCACTTTCTCCTTCGGGCTCCTCAAAAATAAGGTCCTTCAACTCGGGATATTTTTCAGTAAGGGATAAAAGGACATCAATAACCTTTTCTCCCGATAGCTGCAGTTCCGAGGTACCTGCTTTTTCACGCAAATTTGCAAATAACTTGATTTTAACCTCAGCCATGAGAGAGACTATTTCATCCTATCCCTTAAATATATCTATGCCCATAAAGAAGCAGCTATGCTGGGGAGTTTGGGGAATAATGCAGCAAGGTCAGGATTACAATACTGAAAACTCGCCAGAGCTTTCTGAAAAAAAATACAGAATACTCGGATTTCTGATCATCTTTTTTGCTCTGTTGATAAGATTGTTTGACCTGGGAGAGCGAGTGTTCCATCACGATGAAAGCGTACATGCCAGTTTTACCCTTAGACTTCTTGAAACCGGACAATACAGATATGATCCTGCTTATCACGGCCCTTTTCTTTTTCATTCTACTGCTGTTGTCTTTCACTCTCTGGGAATAAACGACACAACAGCACGCTTGATCCCTGTCTTCTTCGGAGTAGCGGCAATTCTTCTGCTCTTTTTACTTAAAAAGGAACTTGGAGAAAGTGGTGTACTCTGGTCGGCTTTCTTGCTCTCTTTTTCTCCAAGTATGGTGTACTTTTCAAGGTTCTTCAGGAATGACCCAATCATTGTTTTCTGTACTCTTGCCACTGTTATAGGGGGAATTCGCTACCTTGAGAACCTTCACAGCCCAAAGAGATACCCTTATCTTATCCTTACCGCGTCCTCTCTTGCAATCGCCGTATCTTCAAAAGAGAACGCCTATCTTATTATTCTCATGTTTGGAGCCTATGCAGGGATTTATTCTTTGTACAGGTTTTATTCCGACTGGAAAAAAGAAAAACTGAGCCTTAAAAGAACTCTTGTTCTTAAAATTTCAGCTATTTCCCCATTCATACCGGAAGTTCTGATTTCAGGTACTCTCTTTATTTTTATAGTAATGTTATTCTACACAAGCCTTTTCAGAACCCCGGAAACCCTCTTTTCAATTGTGGAAAGGGCTTTTTCTCACTGGATGGAGATGCACAGAATTGAACGCATAGGAGGCCCTTTTTACTTTTATATTCCAATCCTTTTTGTATACGAAAGCCCGATTCTGATTTTTGGGACTGCAGGTATTGTTCATTTTCTTAAAAAGAAAGGAAAAAACGCCTCCTTTTTCATGTTTCTTTCCTACTGGGCAGTTGCGAGTTTGCTGCTTTATTCCTATCTTCAGGAAAAAGTCCCCTGGCTTGTTGTGCACATTGTCCTGCCCTTCGGGATTTTAGCAGGGGCTTATCTGGGAGACTTTTTCTCCGGGACGCCTGAACGAAGACAGAAGAACTTACTCGGAACAGAAAACACGAATTCCGGAACAGACAAAAAACCCGCTTCCGAGACAAAACGTTCCAGAGCTCATATTTTTGTTGCAGGAATTCTGGCACTTACACTAATAATATCCCTGGCTCAGTGTATTTCTGTAAATTTTTATAGAAGTATGGAGCCTGATGAACTGATGACGTACTCACAGGCATCTCCGGATATCCAACAAGTTATGGAGAAAATCGCAGGCTTCAATCGGGGGCCAGAAACTCTAAGGATATCTGTAGTGGATCCTGATAACCTTTACTGGCCGCTGCCGTGGTACTTAAGGGATTATGAAAAAACAGCATATTATACAGAACCTCCGGCTAAGGTAAAATACGATGCAATAATCGTGCCTGCAAAATATCGGATGTATGAGGTAATTCCGGAAGAAAAATATGCCTCATATAATTTCTCCTTACGCCCTGGAAAGGAGTTTACCCTTTATTATAATAAAGAACTAGAAGAAAGTGTGCAATAAGGCCGGGAAAAGGAAATTTGTGTTTTTAATAAAGGGGAATGTTTGCGTTTTAATACAAGGGGAAATATTTGCGTTTTAATACAAGGGGGAATAATACAACCTAGATTCGGCAGGTAAACATATATGTTAATATAATTAATTTTCATATTTTTTCTTATCTTCCATGGCAGATAAAAACAACAGTAGAAGAGTTGAATCTTCAATAAAACGTACAAGATTCTTAGGTCACCTTGGTCTCATTGCTAGAGTTTTCCGAGAGCTTGAAGTTGACAAACTGATCGATGAGAAACTTCCTAAAGAACGAGATCACAAGATCCCTCACTCAGTCTGCATCCTTGCCATGGTACTCAATGGTCTTGGTTTCATCGATCAACGTCTGTACCTCTTTCCTGATTTTTTCAGGAATATTTCTATAGGAAGACTTTTTGGAGAAGGTGTCACACGAGAAGACTTGAATCAATATGCTATTGGAGAGACTCTTGACAGAATCGTAAAATATGACCATACAAAACTGTTTACGGAAATTGTTCTTCACATTATGAACCGTCTACCTATTCCTGTTCATTGTTTACACGCTGACACTACAAGTGTCAGCGTTTATGGCGATTATAAAGACGAAGAAACTGAGTCTATTGATATTACTTTTGGAATTCCAAAAAACGGAAGATGGGACCTCAAACAATTTGTTTTGAGCTTGATTGTTAATCAGCATGGGATACCACTTTTCATGAACACACATTCAGGGAACGCTTCAGACAAAAGCACAATTCTGGAAGCAATCAAGTCTCTCAAATCAGCTTTAAGACCTGAAAGAAACGGTTCCAGATCAAAAAGGGAAACCAACAAAAAGACCAACAATGAGATGGATATTTTTCAAGTTTCAGGGAATTAAAGAACTTATAACGCAGAAAAAAGGAAAAACAAAGTCAGAAATACTGAATATGGAAGAAATTCACTGGAAAATATGGCTCTTCGCTGTTTCGAGTGGGCAACTACCATTTATCTCTTAAATGTTAAAGTAACATCTATAAAATATAGAAACATTTGTTGTTGAAAATCACATCCAAGCTTGATGTTTCTCTTTTTGGCCTAGCTACTTTTTAACTGAGCAATTATTTTCAGCCCACGCAAAACAGCGAAGAGCCGAAAATGAGTCTCATGGGAGACAAATATGAAAATATATATCTCTAGTTGCGTTAATCTGCCGAATCTAGGGTCGAGATAAACTTTTTCGCTTTTTTGAGTCTGCCGATTTTGAAAATCAAACAACCGAGTTTTTAGACAGTCATACCTTTATTCCGGGAAATCGGAAAGACCACCCGAAAAGCAAGTTACTTCGAGCACGATCGAGTACGTAAAAATCAGAAAACAGGATGCATAACTGATGTCATATTCAGGGAAAACAAAAATGATCGAATGATAGGTAGTTGGGCGGGGAGATCGAACTCGCCCAACTTCCTGCTCATAATTGTCTATTTATACTGTTACTAAACTAACCCCACCATAACTTTGCACAAATTCTTGAATCCTATTTTTAATCAGTTCACATGGGATTACGAAGGGCTTATCTGTGATCGTGAGAACGAGATTTTCCGCGCCATCCCATTTGAAATGACCTTTAACTCCGTATCCTTCCATTTCACCTTCGTTTCCTGAGGGTACGTGAATGCCATAGCCTGCAAGCTTCTGTTTCATGTTATCAATTACATTTGAATTAACGTTGCGAAATGTTATTGGGTCACATCCCATATTTTTTTCCCCCTTATAATTTTATTTACAAATCATTAAACTTATACATTATAGGTAAAAATTAAATATAATTCAATATTCCGCAAATTTACTTTTTAGGCATTTTTAGCCTAGTAATTCTAATTATAATATTAGTTTTATAATATTTTCTTGATCTATATATTATTTGCAGAATCTATTGTAAGGATTTTAAAATTCTTTTACTCTTATTATTCAATTATATTGAGTCGATCCAAAACTCAAAAACAGGATCTTTCAGCCTGCTTTCGGCAGTTAGACGTAAAAATTCATTTAATTTTTCTACTGCTATCGATTTATTAAGAAATTCTGAAACTAACTTGAAATCAAAAACTATTGAACGTTGACCATATCATTATTTATATATATTTATAGCTAAAAGGAAAAATAACAAATCGGATTAGACATTAAATCCGCATGACCACGATTTTCAATAGAACCTATAATAAATAACAATCAAATATATTGATATTTTAGAATGTGCTTGCTGCCGAAAGTAGGTTAGAAGAAGAAAATGAAACGGTTCCAGATCAGAAAGGAAAACCAACAAAAAGACCGACAATGAGATGGATATTTTTCAAGTTTCAGGGAATTACAGAACTTATAACGCAGAAAAAAGGGAAAACAAAGTCAGAAATACTGAATATGGAAGAGATTCACTGGAAAATATTGAGTCTCATGGGAGACAAATATGAAAATATATATCTCTAGTGCGTTAACCTGCCGAATCTAGGATACAAGGGGAAATATTTGTGTTTTAATACAAGGAAAATAATAGTATCAGGAAAAATAATAGTATCTAAAGGAGATTCTTTAAGTGGGAAGTTAATATGGAAGTGGGAGGTTACTATGGACAGACCATTCAGTCTGAAAAATAGCTTTTCAGGAAGGAGTTTCTCTCAAGGAAATAGAAAAGGAGAGAATGAAGAGTTTCCAAAGCAGAGAGAAAAGCAACCTGAAAAACGTCCGAACTCTCCAGAGTCCAGTCCTCCTTCCAGATCAATAAACGAAAAGTTTGAGACCTGCCTCTGGATGACAATTGACGAACTCATGACCAGAGAGGTTATAAAAGTCTACGAAAATACATCAGTTGAAGAAATTCTTTCACTTTATGGTAAATATCCTTACCATATCCTGCCTGTAGTGAATGATAAAAATGAGCTTGTGGGCATTATTGATCTTGATACTATTCTTGGAATTCTTCTTTTGTGCCTGATGCCCAAAGAAAAATATACTCTAACTACGGCAATCCGATCGCTTGGAGAAACAGCAAAAGAGATTATGATTACTCATCCTATGACAGTCTCTCTAAATGCCACACTTAAGGACGCTTCTGACCTGATGATAAAGTACAGGCTTGGCCGCATCTGTGTTATTGAGGATAGGAAACTGGTAGGAATAGTATCTAAGAGAGATCTTGTAGAAGAGATCTGCAGAAGAAGAAAAGAAAAAACGAAAGAAGAGGTAGATTAAAAATCAGATTACATTAAAAATCAGATATTGTTCAGAAGTTATATTAAAGTTTTAAAAATCCTCTAAAAGAGAGATTAAGAACCTAATCATCTCAAAAGGACAGATCGGAACCTGGAAAGTAAATATATCCTTTTAATAGATTCGAGTTATAAAAAGCAAAGTGTGGGGGCCAGCAGTAGTGAGTGCTTTACTTCAGCTACTGTTTTTAATTTTCAGTGTCAAAATTCTCGGGGAAGCGGCAGAGCGGATAGGTATTCCTTCAGTTGCGGGAGAAATTCTGGCTGGAGTCTCACTTGGAGTGATTTTTCTTGAGGTAGAAACCGGCATAATAACTTTCTTTGCAGAATTGGGATCGATTTTTCTACTTTTCACAGCCGGGTATAAAGAAGTAAGCCTTAAGAACCTCAAATTTGAATCAATAACAGCGCTTGTTCCAACCCTCTCTCAGATAGTCTCTGCTTTCGTCTTCGGTTTCGCGTTTGGAAGAATATTTAATTTCAGTTTTGTTGAAAGCCTCTTTCTCGGGGTAGCATTCAACCCAACAAGCATAGCAGTAGTAATCGGAACTCTTATAGACTTAAACTACCTCTCCAGCAGACCCGGGACAGCAATGCTTTCATCTGCATTCCTGGACGATATTATAGCACTATTTTTCTTTTCAATTGTTGTAAACTTTGTCCGTCTTAACCATGTTCCTCCAGTTCTGGTAGTTCTTCTGATAGCAGGAAAAATCCTGTTTTTTCTGCTGATAATGTATATCCTTGGAACTTACCTGTTCCCCAGACTTTTTATCTATGCCGAGAAAATGCATTCAAAAGAAGCTGTGTTTTCCCTGGTGATTATGATAGCTCTTTTTTCTGCTTATCTTGCAGAACTATTCGAACTTCATTCAGCAATAGGGGCTTTTACAGGAGGTATAATGGTGTCGGAAATTCCCCTTGCTAAACTCCAGGACATCCAGAGCAAAGTCGATGGGATGGCTCATGGAATTTTAATTCCTATTTTTTTCGCATTTATAGGATTTTTAATTGATCCGTACATCCTGAAAAACGCTGGCAACTTTACTCTTCTAATTATCCTTGCAGCGCTTTCAGGGAAATTAGTCGGAGGCTTTATCGGATCAAAAGTTATAGGTTTCGACTTTTACGAAAGTTTAATCTTCGGCGTAGGGGTTATGCCGAGGGCAGGAATCGAGCTTGTGATACTCACTATGGGAAGGGAATTGCAAATAATCAGCCAGGATACATTTTCGGCAATGGTCTTGATGGTAGTTGTATCTATTCTAATCTCACCGGCCTGTATGAAATGGGCTATTCAAGCCAGGCAACGAAAGGATGGGTGGCGGTGATAAACTTTGGAATTAAAGATCGGAATTAAAGACATTAATTAAAAAGAATTTGAAGCAAGGATTAAAAACACAATTAGAAACATGAACTAAAAGCATAATCCAGAAATGAATTTAAAACCTTAAATTCAAACTTAAAACCCTAAATTCAAACTTAAAACCCTAAATTCAAACTTAAAACCCTAAATTCAAACTTAAAACCCTAAATTCAAACTTAAAACCTTAAATTCAATCAAAGTTAGTCTTTTCCTTAATAGACTCCTGAGAACTTTTTCCTGAGAAGTATTTTACAAGTTCCATTGAGATCAGCGTAGTAGAAGCAAGAGAAAGTATCACTCCCCATTCAAAGAGAGAAAGTGGAACGGTCCGAAAAGCTGTCTGGAAAAAAGGAACATAAATTACCACGAGTTGCAGGATTACTGTTGTCAGGACTGCATAAACCAGAGGTTTGTTTGTAAAAAGCCCCAGGGAAAAGATCGAGTATCGGTCAGACCGCCAGTTAAAGGCATTAAACATCTCTGAGAAAACTACTAGCGTAAAAATTAGAGTCTGGAGTTTCTCAATAGAGAAATTTCTGTCAAGAGCCCAGTTTAAAACAAGAAGAGCCTGAAGTGCAATCAACCCTCCAATTCCCAGACTGGCTGAGATTTCCCGACGGGTGATAAGTCCTTCCTCAACGTTTCTTGGCTTCTGTCTCATAATACCATTATCAGGAGGCTCAACTGATAGAGCCATAGGAGGAAGCCCATCCGTAATCAGGTTAATCCAGAGGATCTGAACCGCAATAAGAGGCAGAATCTGCCATCCCAGGATAGAAATGAGAACTATGAGAACCTCACCAATATGGGCTGAGAGGCCGTAAGTGATGAAGTTTCTAATATTTTTAAATATATTTCGTCCTTCCTCAACCGCTGCAACAATCGACGCAAAATTATCATCCGTAAGGATCATGCTTGAGGCTTCTTTGCTGACATCCGTGCCAGTAATTCCCATAGCTATTCCCATATCTGCAGCTTTAAGGGCAGGAGCATCGTTTACCCCGTCCCCGGTCATTGCTACGACATAGCCCTTTTTCTTAAGAGCGTCTATTACTCTCAACTTATGGATAGGATATACCCTGGCATAAACCGAAACCCTCTCGACCTTGTCTTCGAACTCGACATCCCCAAGATTATCAAGCTCCGAGCCTGTAAGAGTAAGATCGTTTTCCTTTAAAATCCCCAGTTCCTTTGCAATTGCAGACGCCGTAATTTTATGGTCTCCTGTTATCATTACGGTTTTAATGCCTGCATCTTCACATTTCTGGATTGCGACCTTTACTTCCTCTCTTGGGGGATCTCTCATGCCCATTAAACCTGAAAAGACCATATCTTCTTCAATTCTCTCTGAAGAGAACTCTTCTGAAGAAGTTTTTTCAGTGTAGAGTTCTTCATCCAGAAGACGGAATGAAAGAGCCATGACCCTGAGGGCCTGATCAGCCATTTCCTTAACTTTTCCTTCAATCAACTGCTTCATTTTGGGAGATAAAGATTTGATTTCACCGTCAAGAAAAATCTTCGTACATGAGCCGAGAATTACTTCAGGGGCTCCCTTTGAGAAGGCAGTAAGTCCTTTTACAGGGAAGCTGCCATAATCGGCTTCCAGTTTATTGAAGGTAGTCATTCTTTTTCTTTCAGAGGAAAAGGGTATTTCTCCAAGGCGAGAATATTTTTGATCAAGCTCAACTTTATGGAATCCTGACTTTGCAGCAACAACCACAAGAGCTGCCTCCGTAGGGTCCCCTTTGATCTCCCATTTATCACTTTCCTTAAAAAGACCAGCATCGTTACAGAGAACAGCTCCCAGCAAGAGAATCTGAAGATGGGGATCATCTGTAGAAACTGTTTCATTTTCCTTAAAGAACTCTCCTTCAGGAGAATATCCTGCTCCCGTAACCTTCAAAACCTGCTTATTGACACAAATTATTTCAACCGTCATTTTGTTCTGCGTAAGCGTGCCTGTCTTATCCGAACAGATAACATTTGTGGCTCCAAGCGTTTCTACGGATGGAAGTTTTCTTACAAGGGCGTGCCTTTTGACCATACGCCTTACCCCAAGCCCAAGCCCTACTGTAACAACCGCAGGGAGAGCTTCAGGGATAGCAGCAACTGCAAGAGCAACACCCCATAAAAACATATCAAGGAGAGGAAAGCCGTAAAAAACCCCAAGCATTGCAACAAAAGCTACAATTACAAGAGTCGCAGTCCCAATCCATCTGCCGAACTTGTCAAGGCTTTCCTGTAAAGGCGTCCTGGACCTCTCTATTGTCCCCAGAAGCCCGGCAAGTTCCCCAAAAGCCGTATTCATTCCGGTTGCAGTAACAATTGCACTGCCTCTTCCGTAAGCAACCGCAGTTCCTGTGTAGACCATGTTTGTCCTGTCAGCTTCAGGAGTTTCAGAAGGCAGGGCTTTGATGCTTTTCTGAACTGGTACGGATTCTCCTGTAAGAGAGGACTCGTCAGTTTTGAGATTGAACCCTTTGATTATCCTGGCATCAGCTGGAATGCGGTCTCCGGTCTGAATAAGGATAAGATCCCCAGGAACGAGATTTTTTGAGGGAATTTTATTTTCAACCCCGTCCCTTATAACAGTCGCTTCCGGCGAGGTAAGGGACCTTAGAAGCTCAATTGCTTTTTCGGCTCGATATTCCTGGACGAAGCTGAGAATTCCTGCAAGAAAAACCGTAAAAATAATGACTATTGCATCAACTAGCTCTCCAAGAAGAGCCGAAACAACAGAGGCCGTTATCAAAATAAGGATCAAGATACTTTTAAACTGTGAGATAAAGAGTTGCAGGACCGAAACTTTTTCTTTTTCTTTAAGTTCGTTTTCGCCATACTCTTTAAGCCTTTTTTCGGCTTCTTCAGAACTCAAACCTGCTTCTGAGACCCCAAACTCTTCAAAAACTGAGTTTATTTCCTGGTCGTAATACACCCCTTTACCCCTCAAGCCTCCGGATTATCTGGAGAGATCCCTCAATTAATATATCTGAATATATCTGCTTTTCTAATATAAGTTTCAAAGCATATATAGCAGTTAAGCATATCGATATGTTAAGAGATTTTTAAAGGAATTTCGGTTATACATACTTTTATGGAAAAAGAGATATAAAACATTAGCTGTTTTTATAGAAAGCGAGGGGTTTAGAATTTGTTTGAAATCTGTTTGAAATCTGTTTGAAATCTGTTTGAAATCTGTTTGAAATCTGTTTGAAATCTGTTTGAAATTTGTTTGAAATTTGTGTTTGATTTCTTAAGGAGCATTAAGATTCTGTTTAAAAAATAACAGATAAGGGAAAAGTTGGGTATGAAAATCGTAATAATAGGAAGTGGGCTCGCAGGGCTGTCAGCCGGGTATAAGCTTTGCAAATCGAATGAGATTGTTATTTTCGAAAAAGATGCGGAAATCGGGGGGATGGCTGCAAGTTATTGTCAGGATTTTGCTGGAAAGAAGTACGTTATAGAGAAATATTATCACCATATATTCAGAAGTGATTCGAAACTTCTTGATCTGATAAGAGAACTGGGGCTTGAAGGTCAAATGCTGTGGCTTAAGGGAAAAAACGCCTATTTTGTAGACGGTAAAAACTATCCCATGAATACCCCTGCTGAAATTTTAAGGTTTAAACCTCTTTCTTTTACGGATCTGGTAAAACTTGGGCTGCTGGTACTTAGAATAAAGCTAATAAATGATACGACTTCCTACGATAGAATAAAGGCAAAGGTCTGGATTCTTGACACTGCGGGACAATCCGTATACGAAAACTTTTTTGCTCCTCTAATGAAAAGCAAATTCGGTGAAAATGCCGAAAACGTTTCTGCAGCCTGGCTTATAGGGCGTGTGAAAATAAGGTCAGATAGGGGAAAAGAAGGAGAAAAACTGGGGTACCTGAGAGGAGGGTTTAATTCTCTGATAGAAGCTCTGGCAAAGGAAATCACTGCACAGGAGGGCAGGATCTTACAGAATAAAATGGTAACGGAAATCGTAATCAAAGACAATGCAGTGCAGGGAGTGATTGCGGACGGGGATTTTATACCCTGCGATGCTGTGATTTCAACTGTTGAACCCAGAGTACTGGATATCCTTACGAAAGGCAAACTTGGGACTCTTCACGCGACCCTTCAAGGCATTCGTTATCAGGGAACTGCATGTGCCCTAATAGGACTTGATAAAGAGCTTATGAAAGATGGGAATTACTGGTTGAACATAAAAGCTGACGTGCCTTTTGGAGCCGTAATTGAGCACACCAATTTTATGCCTCTTGAGGACTATGGAGAACACCTCGTTTATGTAACTTCCTATTTCCAGGATGAAAACGATGTCCTCTGGATGAAGAAGGAAGAAGAAGTTCTGGATTCGTACCTGAAAGGCCTGGAAAATATGTTTCCTGATTTCTCAAGAACCGATATTCACTGGGCAAAACTCTTCAGAAGAATGGATACTGCACCTGTGTATGAACAGGGGTATCTTGAAAAGGTTCTGCCGTTTGCGCCAGGCCCATCCGGACTTTACCTGGCAGGAATGTTCTCATCAACCAATTACCCGGAAAGAAGCATGAACGGCTCTGTAAAAGCAGGGTTTGAAGCTGCAAAATTCTTCACGAAAAAAGAAGAGAATTGCGAGGTTTGCTGGCTTGACTAAGAAAACTGCCTACTGTATTTTCATTTTTTGTATTTTCATTAAAAGTTTCGTGTACCTGAAGAAGTCCACGGACTTAATATAGTCTTTTAGGACTAACTATTATATAGGCTAAGGGATGATAATATACTGTCTGTATCTGCGTGCAGAAAGAAGTTCTGCATGATTACCTGTCCTTCCGGATTTATCATTCACGGGGATTTAAGCAATGATGAATTAGGAAAAGACAGTAAAACTCTAAAAAATCTGGACTTCTGCCGTTAGTCGGCATTTGGGGGCGTGCTGGTCAAATCCGCGTTTGCGGAGATGGCACCGGAGAATAGACTTGTTTTCCCTTGAGCTTTGCTCTCAAAAAGAGATCCCGGATGCTGTAAAAAGCTGCCCTGGCTTCCGGGAAGGGGTATTGGCAGCATAAAATATGAGGAGTGGTAAAAGATGTTATTCATGGACGTTAGTACCTGGGATCCTTCGAACCGCGATAAGATCCTTGAGCATTTTAAGAAACTGGAGATTCCAGAAGGAATCGATATCATTAACCAGTGGGTTGACCTTTCCGGAAACCGCTATTACATCCTTTACGAAGCCGAAAGTGCCGAAGCTTACGGAGCTTTCAACCTGCCCTGGTCGGATATCTGCGTAATTGACAGCGTGCCGGTTATGGAAGCTTCCGAATTTATGCAGCTTCTGCCCAAATACCAGAAAAAATAAATTTTATAATTAGGTAAATTTTATAACTTATTGATACGGTTTTACAGAAAAAGGTCCGATGAGCTTCACGTTAACTGGCTCATCGAAAAATCTTTATTTTATCGGTCTTAAACACCAGGGCTTTTTCGAAGCCTTTTTCACTGAGTACGTCGGGTTTTTAGCATTACTATTTTAGATTTTTAGCATTACTATTTTAGATTTTTAACATTACTGTTTTAGATTTTTAACATTACTGTTTTAGATTTTTAGCATTACTATTTTAGATTTTTAACATTACTGTTTTAGATTTTTAGCATTACTGTTTTAGATTTTTAGCATTACTGTTTTCAGATCAAGATATTCAGAAAGAGCATCAGGCCCGTTTTCTCTTCCGATCCCGCTCTCCCTGGCACCCCCGAAAGGAACTTCAGGAGCAACCTTAAGGTGTTGATTAAGCCAGACAATTCCTGCATTCAACTGTTCGCACCCTGTACGGGCCCTATCAAGGTTTTTTGTCCAGATAGAGGCACCAAGCCCATAACAAGTATTATTGGCTTCTTCAATTGCTTCATCAAGGTTTTTTACCCTGACTACAGGCAGTATCGGACCAAATACTTCTTCTTTCAGAAGCCTGGATTCTCTGGCCACATCTACAACAAGTGTGGGCTCGAAAAAATATCCTTTACTACAGGAACTGCCCTCTGGAACTCTGCCTCCTGTAACTATCCTGCCTTCATCCTTTTCTTCAACGTCTGCGACAAGCTCTTTTATATGTTCCCATTGCCTGCGGTTGTTAAGAGGTCCCATATCGATGTTTTCATGCAGCCCATTTCCAACCCTTAAATTCCGGATGCCTGCTTCAAGCTTTTTTATGAACCCTTCAGCTACGGATTCGAAAACAAAAAGCCTCTTTACAGCAGTACAGGCCTGCCCACAATTGTAAAATCTTCCCCTGAGAGCCCCTGCGACTGCAGCCTCCAGGTTAGCGTCATCACAGACCAGCATGGGATCACTTCCTCCAAGCTCAAGGGTTACTCTTTTCATTCCACCGGCTGCCAGTTCAGCTATACGTTTCCCGGTTCTCACTTCTCCGGTAAAGGAGATTTTTTTAACCTTCGGGCTCTTAACCAGGCTTTCTCCCACAACCTCACCAGGGCCCGTAACGATATTGAGCACACCTGGCGGAAGCCCTGCCTCACTGAGGATAGAAGCCAGGGTAAGGTTAGTAAGAGGGGTATTGCTTGCAGGTTTCAGGACAAGTGTATTTCCTGAAATCAGGACAGGGCCTATTTTCCATGCCATAATAAGAGCAGGCATATTCCAGGGAATTATGGCTGTACAGACTCCCAAAGGCTTCTTTACAGTAAAAGCGTATCCATTTTGAGGGACCGGAACAAAATCTCCGTGAGAACTGCTTGCAAGCCCGCAATAATACTCAAGGACATGTGCAAAACCTTCAATCTCGTTTTTAGCTTCGGCAAGAGGTTTACCCTGTTCCCGGGTAAGCAGGACAGCAAGTTCATCCTTTCTCTGTCTTACAATTCCCGCAGCTGTGTAAAGAATCCTGGCTCTTTGCTGCGGAGATGTGGAAGCCCAGCCATTAAAAGCTGACGATGCCGATTCAACGGCTATTGCCGCATCATCTTCCGTGCCTTTTGGAACCCGGTCAATAAGTTCACCTGTTGCCGGGTTTATGATATCAAAAAATTCGCCGCTGCACGCTTCCACAGCATTTCCGTTAATCTGCATTTTCATATATATCAGTACTTACAAAGACCTATTTTAAGATAACAAAGTAATTTTCTGGAAGTAATAATCTAAGATCCAGAGAAAAATAAAGTAAAAAGGAGAATTAAATAATTTTTATTACGATAAAAATATAAACCTATTTACAAAATAAATATCATCGGCACTTCTGTCAGGTAAATAAAAGTTGGGGGAACAGAAATACCGACTGCGAAAGTATTTGGAATATTTCAAAACCTCTCGGAACCAGGACCTTTAGTGACCTTTCCGAGCTAATAAAAAGCTCAGGTTTTGAATACAGGTTTTATTCATAGAAAGTGCACCTCAAGAGAGTGGGGCTTTAGAAAGTGCACGTTAAACAACCGATTTTAAAGGGAAGAGAACGGTGTTAGAGTATCTTCACGTAATTTTCTGGTTTATTTTTATCGAAATGCTGGGCCTGGTTTCCATGCCTCTTGCCGGAATAGCTGGAAATCGACTTGTTGATAGAGGTTATTCTGCAGCAAGGACTCTGGGAATAGTGCTCGTCACATATCTTGCCTGGCTTTTTTCCTATGTATGGGGTTTTAACAGACGCACGATCCTTATCTCGGTACTTCTACTTTGTCTTATATCGGGAGTTGTCTATCGAAAACAAAAGACTTTACCGGAAAAGAAGATCCTGTTGTCAAATGAGCTCGTATTCGCTGCAAGCTTCTTTTTTTTCCTGCTTATACGCATGTGTCTCCCTGAGATCTACAGGCATGAAAAGTTCATGGATTTTGCTTTTTTGAACGCAGTTATGAGAACCTCTTCTTTTCCCCCGGCAGATCCCTGGTTTGCAGGAGGCTCCCTTGATTTTTATTACTATTTCGGATATCTTTCGGTGGGAGTTCCTGGGAAATTATATTCTGTCGAAACGCCCATGCTTTTCAATCTGGCTATTGTACTCACTTTCGCTCTTTCCTTCAATCTCCTTTTCGGATTTGGATATAACCTCACTCATGGAAAAGTCAGGTATGGGATTCTTACTGCCTTATCCGTGATTCTGCTAGGAAACTTGCAGGGACTTAAAGAATTCATATCCATGTATCTTACCAGAGAAACTGCACCAATGGGATACTACTGGAGCAGTTCGAGAGTTATCCCATATACAATAAATGAATTTCCTTACTTCAGTTTCATACATGGAGACCTGCATTCCCATATGCTTGCAATTCCTTTTCAGCTTCTGGTACTTGCTTTTCTCCTTAACATATATCTCAGGAAAGACAGCAACCGGGTCTTTGAAAGTATACTGGAACTTCTGATTTTTTCAGTATCCCTTGGTTTTTTATTTCTTTCAAATTCCTGGGATTTCCCTATAGATCTCAGCCTGACATTTGCAGTTGTTTTTGCTTTTTACTACGGGCATTATATTCACAATAAAAGCTTATATATCCGCAGTAAAAGCTTATCACGTTCCATTACCGGCTTTCTGGGAACAGTTCTTTCAGTTTTCACTCTTAGCCTTCTTCCGTATTTGCCTTTTTATCTGTCATTTAAACCGCAAGCTGCAGGTGGATTTGACTTTGTTCCACCAGAACTTCGTACAACAATTGGAGAATTCCTGATCCTGTTCAGTCTTTTCCTTTTTTTGACTTTTTCTTTCCTTATAACCCACCTGGAATCCAGGAGAAAAATACAATATTTTATTTTGTGGACAGGAATATCGGTATTTCTTGCCAGAGAATGGGCTATTCCCCTGCTTGTAATCCTTCTCCCACTACTTACCCTTTCACTTTATTCTTTCCTGAAAGACCTTACGGAAAGAAGCAATGCAGGATTCGTTTCTCTTCTGATAGCAACGGCTGCATTCATAGCGATTATCTGCGAAATTATCTTTCTCGATGATCCCATTTCCGGGAGTTTTGCCCGCATGAATACGGTTTTCAAATTTTACATGCACTTATGGATTTTTCTGGCTATTGCAGCTTCTTATTCCTTCTATCAGCTTTATTTCCGCTACAAAGCCCTTCCCGAGAATAACCTTCCTATGAGCAGGGTTTATGGAAAAAAAGTATGGACAGTCTCACTTATGCTCCTGGTTCTCTCATGCAGCGTATTTCCTGTGGTAGCTACCTTTACGAGAATAGAAGATATGAATGCGAAACCTACCCTTGACGGCATGGAATACATGAAAGAACTGGACAAGGGGGATTATGACGCTATAAAATGGATTCAGGAAAACCTCAGTGGAACTCCGATAATCCTTGAAGCTTCCTCAGATGACAGCAGTTATAGTTATATTTCGCGCGTCTCGGCAAATACCGGACTTCCTACGGTTATTGGGTGGGCAAGGCATGAGCAGTTCTGGGGAAGAGATGATGAAGAAATCAGGACAAGGCTTGAAGACGTAAATACCATTTACAGTACCAGCAGTAAAAAAAAAGCTCTTGAGCTCATGAATAAATATAACGTAAACTATGTTTATATCGGTCAACTTGAACGGCAGATGTATGATATAAAGGCGGATAAGTTCGAGGACGAAACTTATTTTGAACCTGCTTACCAGGGGTCAGTCCGAATTTATAAAGTAAAAAAGGAATTCTGAGTTTTTGGTTTTTAGGGGGAACCTTAAACTTGAAGAGATATAAAAATCCATTTATACAAATTATAGATTCGCTCCCAATACTGGAATGAAAATAGAGGGGTCTTATCCATTACCAGCGTATCGGTGGTTTTACCAGCTTATAATGAAGCAGCGAATATCGAGAAGGCTGTCTTAGTTACAGCAGAAACACTTTTTAAAATAACTGATCGGTTCGAGATCATCATAGCAGAAGACGGCAGCACGGACGGTACGGACCGGATAGCTTCCAGGCTCTCGGAACAGTACGCTTATGTTGTCCACCTTCATTCGGATAAACGACAGGGCCGGGGAAAAGCTCTTAACCGGGCTTTTAAGGCCGCTTCAGGAGAAGTCCTCTGCTATATTGACGTGGACCTTGCGACAGATATGAAATATCTGGAAAAACTGATCAGGGCTGTGAGCACGGATGGCTATGATTTTGCTACAGGCTCAAGAATGATGCCCGATAGCGATGCAAAAAGGCCCTTTAAGCGAGAATTTGCAAGCAGGGGATATAATTTTCTGGTGAGGCTTTTTCTGCATTCAAAACTCTATGACCACCAGTGTGGTTTTAAGGCTTTCAGGAGAGAAGCTCTCTTTGAATTTCTCGATGAGATCGAGAATGAACACTGGTTCTGGGATACCGAAGTACTCGTTAGAGCCCAGCATAAAGGATATGGAGTAATAGAATTTCCGGTTTACTGGAGGCATGGAGGGTCAAGCAAGGTTAATCTGGCAAAAGATGTCAAAGTAATGGGATCCGAGATATTCCGGCTCTGGAGAGAACTCTCATCCCCGCTCGAAGTTTCAGGAAAAGGAAAAGTCTTTTTAACAGCCGCCCTTGCAATTCTGATCCTTGCGTTTGTTGCAACCTTCCTGGGCGCATCCGATATTCTGGAAAATGTGAAGCAAGCATCCTTCAGGACTCTGGTTCTAGCCGCTCTGGTGTACTGTGCTTCCTGGCCTTTAAGAGGAGTTCGCTTCCAGCAGATCCTTAACAGGCTTGGAAATCAATACGGGCTTGGGTTTCTTACAGGCAGCATTTTTATCAGCCAATCCGCAAATGTAATTCTTCCGGCACGGATAGGAGACCTGAGCAGGATGTATATCCTGAAAAAAAGCAAGGACCTTGCCTTTACAACTAGCTTCTCCTCGATAACCGTAGAAAGAGTCTTTGATATCGTTGCAATAACTTCCATAGCAATACTTGCATCTTCAGGCGCTGCATCACGTTTTGAACTTGATCCCTGGATGGAATCCCTGATAAGGCTGTCCGGACTTGCAGTAGTGCTTTTTTTCTTGATTCTCTTTATTGTTTCTTTCCGAGAAGGTAACACAAGAAAAAGATCGGAAATGGAAAATTCCCGAAAAGGGCTCTCTGGAAAGATAAAGATTTTTGCCTCTACTTTTTTACACCAGATAAGCGTTGTTGCTGTACGTCCGAGCTCGTTTCTGGCAGTGACCGCCTCTTCTCTTCTTATATGGGGAATAGATATATTCACCTGTTTCCTTGTCCTTAAATCTTTTCCAGAAGTCGGAGAAAATATCTCATCCACATATATGATATCCCTGATTTTCCTGGCCGTAGCCCTGGGAAATATTGCAAAAATATTTCCGATAACACCTGGAGCCATAGGAACATATGAAGTTGCCCTGACTGCAGTTTTCGGGCTTGGGGGAATCAAACCGGAAATAGGATTTACGGTTGCCGTGCTTGATCATATTATAAAAAATTCAATTACTTTAATAGGAGGCGGTCTTGCCCTCTCTGAACTCGGACTCGGGTGGAGAGAAGTGCTTTGTACTGATAAGGATGTTTTGAAAGGGTGAACTACCACCTGGGTAAAGACTAGTGTCAGGTCAAACACAAAATGTCGTATAAAACTGAGTGCAATTATTCGAAATCATTGAATCCTTGATGATTGACTCAACACTAGTGTCTTGGCAATTTAGTTGTTGAGCATAATCTTGGTAGCTTCTCACCAGTATACAACGATTTTGAGCTAATTAGATTACCAATAACTAAATTTTCATGACACTAGCTGGCTTCTCGATTCACATATGGCCATATATGGTCATCGACATCTCCAAAGAGCTTTAGTTCGGCAACGGGCTTTAGTTCGGATCTCACTGGCCCTATTCCTATTGAACTCTGTCCATTCGTCCGTTAAAGCTTTACACGAAAACAACCTGGTACAGTGTATTTATAAAAGAATAAAAAGAGTGAACAGAATAACGTAAATCAGATCTGAATATTTAAACCGGAGAACCTAAGAAAAATCTGAGTATTTAAACCGGAGAATCTAAGAAATAACTGAAGCACTAAACACAAAAAATTAAAATAATAACCACATGCTTTATTCGAACTAATGGTCAAGTGGAAGAAATGTCTGAAAAAAAAATAATTGAAGTAAAGGATGCATATTGTCTTCCGGAAGATGTGCTTGATGCTGTGCATGCGGCAATGAATGAGGATGTGGGAGAAATCGTTAGCCTGTTTAAGGTACTTTCAGATCCCACCCGCCTCAGAATTCTCAAAGCCCTTGAAGTCCAGAGCCTCTGTGTTTGTGTCCTTGTGGACTGTACGGACCAGCAGCATTCAGCTCTTTCCTATCATCTTAAGCTGTTAAAAGAAGCAGGCCTGGTGAACTCGCGAAGAGAAAGGAGTTTTCAGATTTATGAACTCACAGAGTTCGGAAACCTGCTCCTGAAGCATATTGAAAAGCACTTTGAAAAAGCTTAAACATAGAAATCAAGAGGAATTTGGTATCCTCTTTGAAATCTTTTGTCTTTAGAATTCTGTCTTTAGAATTCTGTCTTTAGAATTCTGTCTTTAGAATTTTTGTCTTTAGAATTTTTGTCTTTACTCCAGTCTTACTTTCTCATAGCTGTTTGAGGTAAACTCCTGCCTGGGGGAAGATCAGATTTTATCATTTGATGCTACGGTGGTGAGCTTTGAGAACTTTACTCCTTTGAGGGACATTATAGCTTCGGCAAGCTCCTTAATCTCTTCACCTTCTCCATCAAGAACAATCACTTCAAAGCAGTTGTCATGATCAAGGTGTATATGCACTGAAGATTTTATCAGGTGAGAGTAGTGGTGCTGAATATCTGCAAGAGCATTTGAAAGCCCCCTTTTCGTATGGTCGTAAATAACCGAAACGGTTCCGACACGGTAACCCTTAATGTCACCCATCCATTCGTAATAAGAAATATAACTCCTGATAGCATCCCTTATGCCTTCAGAACGAGATGAATAACCTCTTTTTTCGATAATCTCATCAAATTTACCCAGAAGGGTATCGGGAAGGGAAACTCCTATCCTCATAAGTTCTGTTTCCATAATATCACCGGATAATCTTGGATTTGTTTACGAGTTAATACGTTAGTATATTATATGTAGCACTATATATGTTTTTTTCACATAGCCACTAATATAAAAAAGTTGATAACAAATATTCATTCTTTACTAATATTAATCTTTGGGAATGGCTTACATTTGCCACTAAAAAATATATAGGCTTTTTTATGTTAAAAAAAGTAACTACCCAGCCTGGATAAAACAATATCAATACCATTGTTATTAAGATTTGAAAGGCAAATTTATTTGAAATTATTTTCTTTAGTTATTGGCCATTCATCGTGCTTAATCTGAACTCGTCAATATGTAATCAGTTTAATTTGTCAAGTAAAACCGATATCAATAAAAGAATTTTGAGTTATCTGAATAATATATAGGAGATGACATAAAAATATAATAAAAGGTAGAAGAAAGTCTTAAATAGCTTAGTTTTCAGCAGAACTTTATGAAAATTGTGCTTAAGATTGCTTTCAGGCATGAATACATCTGCCAGATAAGCGCACTTTCCCATCATCAACAATTTCAGCATACTCTGTATCGTTTCAGCATACTCTGTATCGTTTCAGCATACTCTGTATCGTTTCAGCATTTTCTGTGTCGTGTCAGAATTTTCTGTATTTGTTTCAGCGTTCTCTGTGTCATTTCAGCATTCTCTATGCCCTGCCCTCTTCTTGTTCTCTTATCGCCTGTCCACAAGCCTTTTAGGCCTGCCTTTTATCCTGTTCAGTTCGAGCCCCATAGGGCCTGTGAAATTGAATACTAATTTAAAAGTGCCTTCAGCATAAGCCTTGGAAAGCGGAGGCTTATATCTGAGAAAAGTACGAAGAAAGTTTTCTTTTATAAGATCCCGGTCGCACACCTCAGGATTTTCACATTCCATACTAACTCTGAGTACGGTTTCTCCCTCGTCTTCTGTGCCATAAAGAAAAGCCTCGTATTCTCCGGTCAGGTAGTCCATGTTTTCGCGCTGGAAAACACCCCTTTCCACATCTACGCGGTTAAATGGAGTTCCTTCTACCCACACGGTTTCAGCCTCCCGCTGAGGAGTCAGAATTTTCATATGCGTCCTTCCGCAGGGACACTGTTTGCGTGTGAGCACCACAGTTGTGTCTTCGGTATCATAGTTTAAAAGAAGGTTTCCTGCTTTTGCCCCAACAGGCAGCAGTGTACTCAGGATAACTCTTCCGCATTCTCCGTCAGGTATATAATTCTCGAGATGGGGATCGTAAATATCAACATGGACAAGATCTTCAGGCACATGCAGCCCGGACACCTCATCACACTCCCCGCACATCGTACCTTCCGTGCTTCCATAGGTGTTATACACAGGACAGCCCCAGATTTCGGAAAGGTAATTCCTCGACTCGTCAGCAAAGGCTTCTCCTCCCACGACCAGTTTATCTACACCTGACTCCCGAGGATCAATACCCTCTGACCGTAACCTTCTAGCAAGGTTCAGGAGTTTGAATACGCTGCCTACTATGCCTGTAGGCCTGTAAGCTTCGAGAACACGCAGGGGAAATGTGCACTTGCCCTCAGGAATAATGCTCATACCAAGCTGCCTGGCCGCAAGGGTCATGGTATTTGCCCCTACGTTCATCCCATAAGAAGCACAGACAACAACCCTGTCTCCAGGGCCAAAGCCCTGTGACCTGAAAATACGAGCGTATTTTTCCGAATACCGTTCCCAATCTTCCCATGTAAGGAAAAAACTCTTTGGGTTTCCGCTGGTTCCGCTGGTCTCATGAACTGTGAAAACATCCTCCCAACCCACACTCCTGAACATGAATTCGCTTGTTTCCGGAGGCTGATTTTCGCGGATAGTGTTTCCCGAAATTATTGGAAGGTCCAGGAGATCCTCATGGGTTTTGATCTCAGCTGGGTCCACTGCCTGCTTTTCAAACCATTTTCTGTAAAAAGGAGAATTTTCTGCCGCATATTTTACCGTGTACCGTACACGCTCCTCTATGAGAGCATCCAGTTCTTCCCTGTCCAAGGTCTCGATTTCAGGATTGAAATAAGGCTTTGAGTTGTCTATAGAAAGCACCCCCAACTAGAATAATAAGAGATATAGAAAGATAAGAGATATAGAAAGATAAGAGATATAGAAAGATAAGAGATATAGAAAGATAAGAGATATAGAAAGATAAGAGATATAGAAAGATAAGAGATATAGAAAGATAAGAGATATAGAAAGATAAGAGATATAGAAAGATAAGAGATATAGAAAGATAAGATATAGAAAGCCTGTTATTTATTGGCTTCAAAGGTAAAACGTTTTCTGGCGGCTTTTAAATTAATAGCCTCTTTGAACTTTAAAAATAATAAGATGGGACAGATAAGATCCTGCTCTCTTCCCTTACGCCTTTATTCTCTTTAGGCTGTGTTTTATGGCTTCGTTTTATTTCGCCTTATTTTTCTTAGACTTTTTCTATTTTTGTCATATTTTGTTCATCTTCTTAAAGGTAAACACACTTTCCTTTTCATATCCTCAATTTCCCTGACAGCTACATTTACACCATAGACTGAAGACATCATCTTACTGGTTACAACGGTTTCAACTTTTCCTACGGCAACCAGTCTACCTCCAGACAGTGCTGCAGCTCTGTCACCTAATAGAAAAGCATGGTCTGGCATGTGTGTATTCATTATAATGGACATTCCAAGTGAAGCCAGTTTCTGGACAGTTTCCAGCACAAGGACCTGGTTGCCAAAATCAAGGTGAGAAGTTGGCTCGTCCAGCAAAAGCAGAGCAGGCTTCTGGACAAGAGCCCTGGCAATAAGCACCATTTGACTCTGTCCTCCACTGAGGTTAGCAACCGGCCTTTCTGCAAGATCAGAAATTCCCACCGTTGCTAGTGATTCTTTTGCAAGTTTAATATCCTCTGCACCAGGGGACGAGAACATGGAAAGATGAGGAGCACGTCCCATGACTACAAAATCCAGCACAGTAAATGGAAAAACCACTTCATTTTGCTGAGGTACATAACCTATATGCCTGGCAATTCCCCTTACCCCAAGAGAAGCTGTATCCTCTCCCTGAATAAAGACAGACCCCGCAGCGGGTTTGAGGATTCCTGCAATACATTTGATAAGTGTAGATTTTCCTGCTCCGTTTGGGCCCAGAATACACATGATCTCGCCTTTTTTTAGCGAAAAAGATACATTTTCAAATACTGACCTGTTTCCATAAGAGAAAGCAAGGGACTTTACTTCCAGCATCAGTTCCATCCCATACGCCCCTTCTTGATAAGATATGCAAACACCGGAGCTCCTACCAGGGAAGTGAGGATTCCCAGGGGAATTTCTGTAGCTACAATAGTCCTTGAAAGGTCATCCACAACCAGCATAAACGATGCTCCAATAACCATGCTCATAGGCAAGAGGCGGCTATAATTAGGACCAACGATCATTCTTGAGATATGGGGCACAACCAGTCCGACCCAGCCAATGACACCACTGATACTGACTGCTGCCGAAGTTACAAGGGTCGCACAAACAATGATGACAAGGCGCATTTTTTCCACATCTGTCCCAAGAGCTTTAGCTTCCTCGTCCCCCAGGGACAAAATGTTAATGCGCCACCTGAAAAGAAGCAATACGAGAGTCCCAATAAGTATGGGCAATAATATGTAGAGCAGATCACCGTACCTGACAGTGGCAAGGCTTCCCATAAGCCAGAATACTATTGCGGGAAGTTGATCATAAGGATCTGCTACATACTTTGCCAGCGACGTAAGAGCCGTGAAAATAGAGCTCACAATAATTCCCGACAGCACGAATACCAGAGTTCCAGTACCTTTGCTGACTTTACCCATACTTATAGCGATAAACATCGCAAGGAGTCCGAAAGCAAAAGCCATCAACTGTATCATCAGATAATTATTCCAGAGCAATATTGCAAGGCATGCTCCAAAACCAGCCCCAGAACCTACTCCAAGGATATAAGGAGACACAAGTGGATTACGAAAGATTCCCTGGAAAGAGGCTCCAGCTATGGAAAGAGCTGCACCTACCAGTAAAGCTGCAAGTATCCTCGGTAACCTTACATTGAATAGTACTGTGTGTTGAGTGGAAACCGAAGCAGGAGTGCCAAAAAAAAGAGATGAAAAAACCTTCACACTCTCATCCGCAACTGCCGACAGTGGAGTCTGGTATCTTCCGACAAAAAGGGAGATTATGAGTAATGCGATAGGTAACAGGTACACCAGAGTAGTACGATTAAACTTGTAATCAGGCATGAGTATACCTCATCACATGATTGGGCCAGATGCCGGAGGAAGGTCTGTGAAACGACCTGTTAGGCTTTGCTTCCTCAAAAGGTATACCGTAAAACCTTAGATAAAACTCATCTGCTTCCTTTTTCAGGTCAATTGATGAATTTTCTGGGTTCAGTTTATCTGCTATGTACATGAGTCCCAGTATCCAGCGAGGGTTCCCGAAATCCCAGGAAGGTGGAATTTCATAGACCCGGTGCTCTTTTACTGCATCTGCAGATATGCCGTATTGCTGGCACAGGCCATAAAATTCATCTAGAGGACGAGAAAGGAAACCTGAAATAAAAATTGTCTCAGGATTCTGCTCATTTATAAAAGAAGGAGAAACATTTACCCCAGGTTTGCCTTCTTTTTGAATCTGTTTATTGATACTAACTCCCCCGGAAAATGTCACAAGGTTATTTTCCATTCTCCCGGCGTTCAGAGCAAAAAGAGGAGAACCCATACAATAATACACCTTATGACCACTATTTTCCGCTGCAAGAGATTGGACAAGTTTCAGGCGTTCGCGAATAAAAGAAATAAGTACTTCTCCCTTTTCCGACGCATTTGCTTTTTCAGCAATAAGCCTGATAAATTCAAGATAGGAATATGGCTGTTGTATCATATGATGTATTTGACTCAGGGTTTCAGGATTGGAAACCTTTACCCAGATTTCAATTACCCTGCGGTTGTCCAGTATTCCCAGACATGTAAGTACTGCATGGACCATACTGAAAGCCCGGCTTATCCTGTAACCACCCATGAAACCCTCTTCGTTGAAGCTTTCAGTTGCAGTTGTCCCTTTAACCGGAGTATTTTTACCACAAGTACAGGTGTAATTTATCCAGGGTTTTAGAGGTTTGGAACCCATGGGCCCGTAAAACTCCCTTTCTGCAAGAAGGATACCGCATTCAGGACAGTACGTATTTAATGATTCCGTACCTGGAGAATTGAAAAGATAGACATAGTCTACATGTTCACGCAAAGCAGCACACAGGCTCTCGGCCTCTCCAATAGAAGGTTCAAGCTCAATCGGAGCATCCCCAAAAGGAATGAATCTCATGACCTGAACCGGAATGGTGGGGGAGATATTAGACAATGCTTTTGCAACATTTATTACGTCGTCCTCATTTCCCCTTGAGTAAACGACTGAAGTTTCAACATGCACACCCATATCGAAAAGCCTGGAAATATTGCGGAAAACAGGTGCAGAGGATGGAACTCCACAGTTTATATAACTCTTATCAGAATAGCCTTTAATTCCGATATTCATGAAATCTACGAGCTTTCCAAGCTCCTCAAGTGTCTCACCTGTGAAATAACAGTTGGTAGAACAGCCTGCAAGTAAACCTTTTTCTTTTGCCTGTACCGCAAGGTCCCTGAAAAGATAGTAGTTTGCAGCAGGCTCATTGAGTGTAGAAACTACACCCAGACACCCCTGTTGCACTGCCTTTTCCACCACATGAGACGGGGTAAGCGCAGGAAGGCCAAGCGATTTCCCTGAAGCTAACAGGCGAGCTACACAGCCTGAACACTGGAAGTTGCATCCAGTACTGAAAACCTGAAGGAATTTACCTGAGGGATAGTAATGAAGTAAGGGAATGGTTTCTATAGAAACAGGATATGCTCCAAGATATCCAAGATCAGGGTCCTGGATGATAGTATCGCCAGCACATGCGTAGTTCCCGCATCTCCCCCTGCTGTATTCATCGATTTCACACCTGAATTCACAAACATTACACTTCATTTTTTAACCTTCCTTGCTTAATACCATCCAGAACCCCGAATCATCCTGGACTACATGGTAAGGAATCTCTGTCTGCCTTCCAGCTTCCTGTATAGCCTGAAGGTTTTCAGGACTGAGACGTTCTTTTGAACTGGCATGCCAGTCCGGATCTATTTCGACCATCTTTTCAGAAATCTGTGCTCTCAACTCTTTTGTGCCGAAGCCACCTCCTACCCATGCCTGCCCACCAGGGGCAAGGACTCGAGAGATCTCCTTAAAGGCCACAGGCAGGTCATTCCAGAAAAATACGGAACCACGGCTTACTATGAGGTCTGCACAATTATTCCTGAAAGGGAGCAGGTGCACATCAGACTGTACAGGAGCAACTTTGCCTGAAAGACCGTGGCGCAAGGCTTTGTTTTTTGAAAGCCTGCACATTTTAGTTGAGATATCAATACCATATACCTGCATGTCTGTGATTTCCGCAACAGAGATTCCCAGGGATGCTATACCGCATCCCAGGTCAAGACATATACCTTTCTCGATCCCGCTTTGTTTGACAATATTAGCGGCTATTACAGGGTAGATGGGGGCAAAGATGTTCTCTGCAATATAGGGGAAATCCGGGAATTTGTCTTTCTCATTCACGTCTTAGCCTCTGTTGAAGGGTTAAGTAGTGAATTCAGTTCTTTATCTGTGAGGTTATAGTGGAAGAATTCCGAGTAGAACTCACGGGTTAGGTTGGAGAGGTCCATATTTGTAAAACGGTCCGGATACAGCATTTTTGCAGTCCAGGCAGTTCCTAAGATAAGGTGAGGGCCCTGTGGCCTGTCAATCCAGCAGAAAGGATTCTGAGGAGCAAGGTATACTTTCTTATTTTTCACAGCATCTATGCTTGCCCAGAGAGAGTCAGAGTAAACTGTTGAGTAGAACTGTGGATTTGAAGTGATAATTACCTCAGGGTTCCAGTTCATAACCTGCTCGATTGAGACCTGTGTCATGCCACTCCCTGGCGTAAGCTGACAATCTGCAACATTAATACCACCGCAGATATCAATGACCTGGGAGTGCTGAGAACCTGAAGGATCGGTCATTAGCCCTTTTGGGCCTTCGGCATAATAAACACGTACTTTCTGATCTTCAGGAATATCTTTTACAGTGTTATTTATCTCACTAAGGACTGAACTGCGGAAATCAATCAGTTTTTGCGCCTGGTCTTCACAATTAAGAAGTTTACCCACATATTGTATAGTAGGGTCAGATTTGTTGACGAAGATAATAGAATCATTAACAGCAACTACAGGAATGTTTCCAAAGTTTTCCTGCCTGCGCTCTATAGCCTCATGGATTTCCCCATCAGTGGTGTACCCTTCAATTACAATGTCAGGATGCATGTTGATTATAGTTTCATAGTTCCCGGTCTGTGTTCCGAACCAGCCTCCGATTACAGGCAAGTTTGAGTAATTTTCAGCCATGAAAGGTTGAGTAAAATTATTTTTAAAATTCCACCCTGCAAGTTTGTCCGGAGCAAGCATATACACGAGAATGGTGGACGGCGGAGAAGTGGCTACGACTGAAGAGATTTCCGCCGGCACAGTTAACTGCCTGCCCAACATGTCGGTGATCTGTATAGTGCTTGAGTTCTGAACAGCCTGTTGATTCGCATTTTCTGCACATCCACAGGATGAAACAGCCAGAACCAGAATAGAGAGTAGTAGTATTGTACCTATTTTACCACGCATAGAAATACCTGACAAACTTTTATAGTTTAAGCGTTATGTTTGCATGAACATAATGTTATAAATATATATTCTTAGAGGGAGAAACTAGAAAAACGCTCTTGAACACGCTTTTTATAAAGTTTCTTCGTTTTCATGGTCGACTGATAGTTTTCAGTATATTTGTTACATCAGTTGATTGCTTTCATCACACATCAATAGGAAACCGGTAACCTGTTTCCCACTAAGTTCTATATATAATTTCGTTTTTAAATATTTATAGATTTTTCAGTCAACTTTTCGCAGAAAATTTTAGTATATTCACAATCTTTTCTGTTACCGATTTTCAATTTAACACGAATTTATTGGGTTTCTGTGCAGGAGTTAAAAATAGCGAGATATCCATATTTAGAGACCAAAAATGATAGCATTCAATTTTCACCAATTATCACCAACTTTCATTTCAAGTTATAATTATTTAAGGATGTGTTGAAAACACTAGCAGGAAAATATTAATTTCCAAAAAAATACTGTGGAATGCAGGATATGAATAGACATTACAAAAATTACAGTTATGTCTTTTTACATAATCAATATCGTCGTAAGACGCTGAATTAAAACAAAAAAACAACTATATATTGGCGTATTACTAGACTCATTATAAGATGGTAAAAAAATTGATAATTACCTTGCCATGCTTCATTTCGTGTGTACGTGGATAACATTTAGAGCAGCAGGACTTTTCGGATAGATTCTAAGTGAACCACTAGGATTCGCAAGTTATTTATAATAAATCGCATATGAGTAATTTGATGGTAAATAGAGTTAAACGCAGGGTATCGTGCCTTCCAAAAGCCACATATTATAAACCCAGGAAGGTTTCTCTCTGCGATCTCGAAATTATTAACTTATCCATAGGAGAGCTTGAAGCTATCCGCCTTTGCGATCTCATTCACGTTGATCAGAACGAGGCCGCAGATATGATGGGTATCTCCAGAAAAACCTTCTGGAACGATCTGCAAAAGGCCCGACAGAAAGTGACTGATGCCCTTGTCACTGGCAAATCAATAGAGATCTCCGGAGGAGAGTATATAAATAGTGGGGAGTGCAAAGTTGAATTTCTCTGTAGCGGGTGTGAGTATAGATGGGAATTACAGTGCAATACTGAACGCCCAGCTAGCTGTCCGAAGTGCGGTTCCGAAATCGTTTATCGAGTCGGCAGCGACGGAAGAGAAAAGAGGTTCATTGAGAACGATTACTGCTGCCCCAAAAACAAGGGAAAGGCAGCAGCGGCAAATGTTAAAGCAGGAAGTGTGAAAAGTGACAAAAGTTGCTATACCATCGATGAATGACAGTGGATTGGAATCTGATGTTTGTTATCATTATGGCTCATGCGAATATTTTACTATCGTGGATATAAAAGATAAAAATATTGAAAGTATTAAAACAATAAGCAACCTGTCTCCTGAGATCGAGCATAATTGCACTGCTCCATCAAAAATTTTAGAATCAAATAATGTCAATGCTGTGCTCGTCGCGGGTATCGGCGGAAGGCCATTAATGTCACTGGCGGAAAAGAACATCAAAGTATTTGCAGGAATAACGGGTAAGGTTTCCAACGCAGTTGAGGACTATAATAATGGCTTGTTGCAAGAATTATCTATGAACGGCACCTGTAATTGTTCTCATCACTAAACAACTTAATAAACAATGTTTGAATCGGAGCTTGAATCAGAGCTATCTAACGAGGTGAAACCGTAAGCCGACAAGAAACCAATTACTTAATAGACCTTATTCTGACAACTCTATTTTTTGTTGTTGCAGGTACAGGTTTAGTTATGCATTTTTTAATACCTTCAGGAATTCCAAGAGGACAGTATGTAGTATATATGGGATTAACGAAAGCTACCTGGATTTGGATACACAGCAAAGCAGGAATCCTGATCGTTTTTCTTATAGTTGTCCATCTTATCCTGCATGGCCAATGGATCATATGTACCACAAAGAGATTTTTCAGAAAAGGAAAGAAAAACACTATTTGTGAGACTAATACAGTGACTGATAAAGTCTGATAAGAAAACTTTTCAAAAATAATCTAAAAATTGGAGTTGAGATAATGAATATTAAAGAAATAAACAGATATGGGCAAGAGCTTGTAGACTGTCTGAAACTGAAGACTTCCCCTGTTGCAGTAAAGCTGATCCCAAAAGGAGGAGAAATTCCTGAAGGAATGAAAGAAGTAGATGAGGCTATGAGGCACTGCCAGCTGGTTGACAGAGTGAGAAGAACAGGCGAGGAGTTTTATACCCTTATAGAAGACCAGATGTGTAAAGGTGGCGCTGGCGCAATGGGCCTTGGCGAAATGCCTCCAAAGGTCGCAAGTGGAGAATTTTATTTTAATAAACTCAAACAGTTCAGCACCCAGGGAGCTGCAAGGCGTACCCTTGATAGAGTTCCCAAGCTTCCCCCGCACTCAACCGAAGCTATCCTGTACTCTCCTCTGGAAAAAGCCACTTTTACTCCAGATGTTGTTGTCGTTATCAGTAATCCCAAACAAATAATGTTACTTACGCAGGCTGCAATGTACAAAACCGGAGGCAGGATCGAAGCGAGTTTTGCAGGAAAACAGAGCCTGTGCTCCGACGGGGTTGTGAATGTATACAAAGAAGGCAAAATTGGAGTCACAGTTGGTTGCAGCGGCAGCAGGACATACTCCAAAATCGCAGATGAAGAAATGATTATGGGAATTCCCATTGAACTTCTGGCTGATGTAGCTGCTGGCCTTAAGGAAATCTGCCCGAAGTAAGTTTCAAAAAGGGTATCTTCAGGCTGTGTAGAGTTCCTCTGAAATAACGAACTCCACAACCTGAGACGAATAACCTGATACATTTTGTTTGTTTCATCATCTTGAAGTGGACCTGGATAGGTTTTCCACAAAACCTATCTAACCTTCAAGTAAGCGTTCTTTCATGCCCAGCTCTTTCATGAAGTTATGTTTTAATAATACTATGAAAAGAATATCGAAAATAAGATTTCTTGTAAATATTAACCTGCAGGAAATCAATAGTTTGAAGGAAATCAATAGTTTAATTTTCGTTCTGATTAATAAAATAAATAAGATTCTGTTTTTGAGAGATTCAATAGGCAAAAATGTATGTAGCCATGAAGTATGTTGTGAACTACCACTAAGCTAAAGACTTCTGGGTTTTACGCTTCGACCTATAAAAGGAAAATAGGTTAATTAATCTTTATTAAGTAACTTTCCTGGTTACACATATCAACTTTAGAATATTTGGGGAAAATTTACTTCTATTTTTAACTTGAACTAAAATAAAGTATTTTTGAAGTTATTAACTCTCAAAAGGTACAAGGTACACACCATCTGCTCTTTTTTGCCCTTTTAACAGCTCACAATGTCTCAGGAGAGCAAACTGGTTCTCGGTTTCCAGAAGAGATATTTGAAACTTTTTTGCAATTTCTTCCTTTTTTGCTCCACCACTGGAGACGATAAATTCATAGATGGCTTTTTGTAATTCAGTCAGGCCCTCTGTACCTTCAAGCCCGGCTTCCTTCCTGAAGAATTTCTTGGAATAAGCTGCCCAGGGATCACAGACCTGAATCTTATGGTGAGCTTCTATGAAACAATCTTCACAGAAAACCTTGCCTTCCTCTTCTATGCAATCTTCTTTTTCCAATTCACACCCACAAATGTGGCATTTGACAGGATTAGTTATCTCTTCGGTCAATTTCTCACCTCATTTTTTCAAACGTTCAATTCATCCAGAATTTTAAGAACCACCACAGACCCATACGCTACTGCAGGCCCACCAGCCATTACTATGGCAGTACTGACAGCCTCCAGGATCTCCTCACGAGTTGCTCCCAAACGTACAGCCTCAGGAACATGCTTCCATAGACAGTATTCGCAACGCAGGGATACTGCAATCGCAACCATCATGAGCTCTTTCGTTCTGGCACTTAATACTCCATCCTTAATAACTTCAGAATGGAGCCCAGAGAGTGCATTCATTACTCCCGGAAGTTGTCCGGCCATAACTTTTAGCTTTTCATCCATGTCAATTTGTTCTGTCAGGTTTTCACTTCCTCAACACATATGTTTTTATAATGAGTTAAGAATCAAAAGACACAATACAGATTTCATCTCCTATCTTCCGCCATTTCACAAGCTCACAGTGCCTTAATATTGCAAGCTGGTTCCTGGCTTCCTGGGGTGTAAGTCCAAAGAGTTTAGAGATTTTTTCAGGCGTAACCCCTCCTTCCATCTGTATAAACTTATAGAGTTCTTTTTGAATGTCTGTTAGACCTTCTGTGCCTTCCAGACCATGATTTTTTCTAAAGAGTTTTTTAGAACGTACAGCCATAGGATCTGCAAACTTGATTCTCTGGTGATCTTCTAGATAGCAGTCCTCACATATTGCCTTCCCATTTTCTATAATATACTCATTACCAGGAATTTCCTTCCCGCATATAGGGCATGTTATGAAGTAGGAAATACTTTGATCGAGTTCCCGATTACCAGATTTATTCGTTTTTACCAGGCCGTGAAACTCCAGATAACTAACTATTTCATATACTGTTGACCTGGATAATCCATATCTTGCTTTTGCCTTTTTTATAACGTCTCGAACATGGAATCCGCAGTCTATATGGGCTTCTTTTATGCATTCAATTATCCAGGTTTCTTCCTCGTCAAGTACAAGTTTCATCGAATTCTCCCGCCAGACAACAAAAACACGGGGTTTCAGACATTACATAAGGTTTTAGACTTTCCCTTTTTACTACGGTGAATCTTTGAATTGTATTTTTCCTTTAATATCTGTCTCTCTATAGTAATATGTGTAATAAAATATAAAGTTATCGGTATCTATATATAGTGAAGTAATTAAAATATGAAATTCATATGTGTCAGCATGAACACAGGGAGTATAAATGCCAGATCAGAAAGTAAGAGTATGAAAACGAGAGCATCTGCCATGGCAAAAAAGTTCAGGTTTGTTATAGTCTTTGCTTTTTTATAATAGCCTTATATTTTACGGACAACGCTGGAGGTATAAAGGCCTTCAATATATCCTTATCAAATACGAAGGAAATGCTCGACCTGATTCGTCCTGTTTTCGTCCTTATGGGCTTGCTGGATGCATGGGTTCCTAAAGAGACCTTTATCAGGCATATGGGGGAAGCCTCGGGCCTTAACGGAGTACTCACAGCTCTAATGAATTAAACGTAACCCTGCAGAATAGCCGCAAGGGCAAAATGCATGAAATTTTGGTATTTGAGAAATCCCAGACAATAAAATGCAGTACTCTTTGTGAAGAGGATAGCGTTTATTTTCTGGAAATACTGCAGATCTGTTTCTCTAGTAGAATAAGAAACCTTAATAGCTCAGGCATAAGAAAAAAAACTTCACATATGTGACATGATTGAATATAAAGAGCACAAGGACGATATTGAGAATCACTACCTCTTCAAATATCTGAAACTCCGTTTTAAACAGATATATGACACAAGTAAAAAGATCCTCAGTTTTATAATATTTTAAATTTGGATATAAGGTATTATAAAGCTTTAAATTCAGTTTTTGATTTTTATATAATAATATAAAAATAAGTATGCTTATATGTTAAAATTACCCAGTGAGTTTCGATTACAAGCAACGTGTGATCAAATCCCACCTAGTATAGTAAAAAATATAAAAAAATTATATAGAAAAATTAACTGCCAATATTAAGTTTTGAAGGTGGGCATTTAAAATCAAATTTAGCCTAGAATAAACAAGGAGAAAAAAATATGCGAAAAACTATGTTTAAGACATTATGTGTTTTCACGTTAGTTTTTTTTGTCCTGTCAATGACAGGAGCAGCATGTAGTAACAGTTGTAAAACAAAAACGGATGCAAGGGACGATACTTTTACATGTAAATGTAAATCTTGCTGCTATAATGTGCTCGGTAACGACAAAGGATGCAATCTTAAAGTTACATCTACAGGCTGTATTACTACCAAACTGGGCGGCAAGGTCTGTATGCAGAGTAACGGTAAATTCTGCTACACAAAGCCAGCAAGTTGCAAGAAATCTTGCATTGACAGCTTCAAATACTGTGTAAAAGGTAAAGATGGAAAAACCGATTGTGCAACCGTTAAGATTAAAGTCAAATGTTCCAGCTGTTCCAGCTGCGCAACCTGCTGAAAGTACCCTAAAGTACTTGCTTCAGTAGGAATATTTTCGCAACCAAGCACATTAAAGGGAAAAGGAAGTGTTAATCTTCCGGGATAAAATCCCAAATCCCTTTTAATGCTTTAACTTAATTCTTTTACCTGTTTTATCCCAAAATTATTTCGCTTTTTAAATATCTTTTATCGCAGTTATATATCGTGCACATGTGACCCATTAAGTACTCCAACTTCGAATTTGTTTCATTTTACATAATCAATTCCACAGTACCAAAATGGAATTAGAATTTATTAAACGTTTAACCTTTTGCGCCACCTGTAATTGTATTATGTATTGAACTTCCAAATAGTTTTGAGTCTGCAAAATCATTTTGGAATACAATACAACCATAGTTTTCCTGAAAAACTCTATTCAAACCCTGCAGTCGCATCCTCTTTCTTTAAGGAGCCGGACCTGTTCTTCATAAGAATCCACAAACTCGTCCTGAACATCTTTTCCTGTCGCAAGGGCAGGGTCGAGAGGAGTGTGGTGTTTGTAACCTCGCCTTGTCATTTCCTTGACCAGAGCTTCATGCCTCAGGTAGAGCGCTTTAAGCTTTCCCCTCCAGCGCATGGTCTCTGGATGGTGAGCATAGGCTTTCTTGTTATTGGTGATTATAGACCAGAGAGCATGTAACTCACGGTGTTCCCCTAGAAGATGCTGCCTGCACATCTTCTCAGGAGGTATGTCCCAGATTCTCATAAGATGAATTCCTGGCACATCTAAGAAAGGTTTTTCGGGGAAAGGAGAAGAGTTTACTTAACACGAAAATTAATACCTATGTTCTATGTCTGATTCTTTATTCTTATACATATTTACATACTATTTGAGAAAACATAGTCCATGAGACAGGGCATACTCTGGTTTTCGGGAATTTTTCTGCTGGTTGTTATATACTTTTTATCCGCTCCTGCGCTTGCCCACGTGCCGGTCTTCGGAGGGGAAGGAAAAAGTCCTGAAACAGCAATCCATATTGAAGACCCTTCGAAATCAAGGGTGCTTTACGGGGAACTAGATTCCGGAGATCTTCGGTATTATGGTTTTAATGTAGAAAAAGGAGAGAGAATTGTACTCGGGCTCATTATTCCCGTTGAAGATGGAAATAAGGGTTTTACCCCGAGCCTGATTCTTATCGGGCAGGGACTTGCGGACGAAGGAAAAGTACCCGAGAAATTGGAAATGCCCGAAGGATATGGGGCAAAAGTGCTTTCCTACAGCCTGCCTGAAAGCCCTGTATATGAGGGATTTACCCCAAGTGCCTTTTACTCGCTTGCTAAGTTCGATATCAAAGCTCCGGAAAGTGGAACATATTACGCTGCAGTAGGTGCAATACAGGAAGCAGGTTCGAGAAAAGGAGAAGATGCAATACAGGAAAAAGGCTTGCAGGAAAGAGAAATCCCAATAGAAGGAAATTATGGGCTAATTCTGGGATACAAAGAAACTTTTACCTTGAAGGAATGGATATCCATCCCCCTGAGCCAGATAAAGATTTACCGTTGGGAGGGCCAGGGACTGTTTTTGATCTTTACTCCGCTTGTGCTAACTCTTGCAGCCGGGCTTCTAGCAATTTTCTTAAAAAGGGAAACTGTAGTCGGGTTCAGTCCTGCACGCATCTCAGGAATACTTGCAGGCCTGTTATTTCTTGGCACAGGAATGTCATATATATTCCAGATGCTGATCTCACTGAGTAAAAGTTCATTTTCCTCAGAAGTTTTTATTACTTTCATTATGATTTTTGCCAGTGTAGGACTTGGAGTTGCTGCAATAGCCTTAAGCCTCAAAGATGAAAGTTACGGCACTGGGTCCGCAAGTAAACGGCTTTACTTCTCTGGCCTGGGGATAGCCGGGCTTCTATTCTGGGCAGGATGGTTCATAGGACCTTTTCTGGCATTTGAAGCTGCATTGTTGCCCTGGAAGCATAAAGGATAAAATTTAAACTCGAAAAAAGAATAATTATTTAATGAGTATATCCTAAAAGCCACTTACCCTCAATTGTTGGTAATTATCAGAATTGATTTCATGATCATGAGCTTGATTGATTATTCAAAATACAAGGCCCAAGAAGCAAATTTCAAGTTTTGGGATCAGCTCATTATAAAAATAAATATTTTGAAATTATGTGCGTAGAAACCTGTTAATTTCTTTAAACCTGATGTTTAATTATATCGAAAAATCAGTTAAAAAATTAAAGATAAAAAATAAGAATAAAATTTCTAAAAGGAACAAAAATAACCCCTTATCTTAATTTCATATCCAGCCTTCTGAAAAAAACTATAGCTGGTTAAGGTCTCTTTCAGAGTATTACACCGGAAAGGAGTTTTCCTATTTTTTCACTTAGTGATGTACCGGGGCCTCACGAGCTTGATACGTATCAGCTCTTGTAGCGAAATAAATCGTATAAAGTGCTGCAAGCCCAACAATTATGTACACAATTCTTGAAAGTGTACTTCCTACCCCAAAGATATAATCTACAAGGTTAAAGTCAAAGAGCCCTACAAGCCCCCAGTTTAATCCGCCCACTATAACAAGTATAAGTGCGAGCAAATCTACTGGATTTCTTACTGCCATAGATATCACTCCCTTTTTGCTTTATTTTCCTATATTATATAGCCGGGAGAAATATAAAAACCCCTATATTAAAATCCGATGTACTTGTATTTATATGTGACTAATATAAGAATTAGAGTTTCTTAGAGAAAAAAGATAGAAGAGAAGGAATTTAATTTCATTAAAGCCTTGTCCTCGAGCCCAGGTTAAAGAATCAATTCCTTCATGAAAGTCCCACTGGTGAGTATCAGAGCGCACCAAATAAACCAGATATTAAATATATAGAGATTACATAAAAAATTAAGTTTATAAATACTTTACCAGCCTTATAGTCAGAAATAGCTTGATATTCGTTTTCATATAGCTCAACGTATAATCTGTACTTTATTGATTTTCGATTCCAATGATCAATTAATATGCAAAATGCTCCTACTAATAGAATAAAAAAGCTATCTTTTGTTGCTAAATTAACAACAGCTGGATAACTTTTTATTATTAAGAAAGTAAGTATAATGCCGTCAAGACCTATGAAATACTTATAATAATTATCTAAAGAAAAGTAATGCTGATTCATGCTTGTACACCTTACAAATTCCTTTGATAAAATAAAAACATTAAGATAAATATTAACTTAATGCTTTAATGCGAATTATGTTTACCTGCTGATTGGTAGGTTTGAAGGCCAGTCTATCTAAAGAAATAGATTCATTTTAAGCTCTGCTTCTGGAAGCAGGTGAAGCACTTCAATCATCTGGGAAAAATACAAATTTAAACTTCAATAAACTTGTATACCTATCGATAAAAGTTAAAATCTTAACATACAATGTAAACAAAAACGTTGTATAAGTTGTTTAGATAAAATTGAGAATTTCTACAAAGCCGAATATTTTGCAATATATGATTTAACCTTGAACTTTTTATTACTGCCCTCGTAACTCATGTATCTGATTTTTCCAAAAATTTCCCTTTCCTTCCAGGCACGGTCATGAACTCCTCCGATACTCCAGGCGATTCCTGCATATCCATTAGGGTCTCGTCCATCCAGTTCGTATTTATCATTCAGATAGATTGCAGTCTCGAGAGCTTTTTCGGGCGATTCGCTCCATTCGAGAATCTTCTTTGCCCAGTACATCCGCATATAGCTGTGCATTTTCCCTCTACTGAGGAGTTCTATCTGGCTGGCGTTCCAGAGGGGATCATATGTCTTTCCTGTTTCCAGTTCTTCCAGTGTAAAGATATGACTTCTTTGATCACGCCTGTGAGAGTTAAGGGTTTTCTTTGCCCATTCAGGAAAGCCATCAAAACTATCATAAAAAGGATTATAATAGCAGAAATTATCGGCAAGCTCTTTACGCACAAGGAGCTCATCGAAAAATACTCTTTTTGATTCCAGGTCAGCTTTTGTTTTTTCTACTTTGAGAGCTACCCTTTGAGCTGAGATATGTCCAAAGTGCAGATAAGGAGAGAGGTTGGATAAGACATCTTTAGTTGGGTCATTTCGCAGGGTGGAGTAAGAGTCAAGCTTATTAGTGAGAAATTCATCCATAACTTTTTGTGCAGCTGTTTCTCCAGCTTCGAAAAACGCGAGATCATGTAAGAAACCGGCTTTATCTTCAAGAAACTCCCCCGGAAAAAGAGTTCCAATTCCATTTTTTTGAACTTCTGAAAACGTTTCCGATTTTCCGGAGCTCACGACGATTTCAGGAAATTCGAGATTTGCTTCAAGCTCAGGATACTCCGTAAGGAATTCAGGAAGGAGCCTTAAGAACTTAGGACGGAAAGTATGGGCAGCGTATTCCTGCTTTTTAGAAGCTTCCCAGCAGGGAACGACGTTATGAGCATCCACCTCAAAGAAGGGTACCTTAATGCCTGATGCGACTTTTTCTGTCCATGTCCTCTTAATCCTAAGTGGACTAAAATCAGTAACAAGAGTTCCAATCTCATATTTCTCAATAAAATCTGGAATTTCTTCTTTAGGATCTCCTTGAAGGAAAAAGAATGGAATTTTTTTCCTTGCAAGGGTAGCTTCAACTTCCTGCAGCCCTTTGAGCATAAACTCATATTGTCTTTTTATAGCTCCCAGAAATCTATCTACCAGACAAAAGACCACAAAAACAGGCACATCGGCTTCCAACGCTATTTTTCGGGCAAAAAGAAGAGCCCAGTTGTCCTCAACCCTCTGGTCACGGCTCATCCAGTAAGCAATCGGTCCTTTGCCTGGTTTCCCGGATAGAATAGTCCGAATACGTTCAGGGTTCATTAATGGTTTTTGGGATCCAGAATATATAGAGCTATAACATAAAGATAATAAAAAGAAAGCTCGTGTTAAACAAAGAACCCGGATCAATTTAAGCAGGAATTTTAGAAAAAATTTAAATTGTAGATATAATATTTTAAAAGTTTTTAAAACTCAAAAACCTGTCCATCGTATCCAAGAGGCAAAAATAAGGATTCGATATGATGAGGACGAAATAAATGACTGAGATGGATCAAAGCTATTTTTTTTGCATTGAGCTGCTCTGCAAGTGCCATAGCCTCTTCTGAGTTCATGTGTTTTTTGATATGGATATTAGGCGGCACTATAGCATCTGCAATAAGAAGATCCGGATTTTTCATAAGCTCCAGGCTGGCTTCGGGAATTTCTGAGTTTGTATCTCCTGTAATCACTACTTTTTTATCGCCTTCACGGATTATAACCCCTGTAGGAACCTCTACAGGAGGGTGGTTGACCTTAAAAAGAGTGAATTGCAGCCCGATTAGCTCGAAGGGTTCATAGAGCTTCACATAATGATACCTGGGTTTAAGGAAGTAAACGTACTGGTTTATGTATTCAATATTTTCCTGAACCCCATAGACATCAACCTTATTTTGAACTCTGTAGAACTCTCCAAATCCGGAGTAATGATCATAATGTCCGTGCGTCCAGATCACTCCATCTACACAGGACAGGTTTTTTTTGAGAAATTGTTGCCTTAGATCAGGGCTGGTGTCAATGAGGATCTTACCCTTATCGGACTCTACAAGAATAGAAAAACGAAGGCGCTGGCTCTTTCCGCCTTTTCGGGCGTCTTCGCAGGCAGGGCAATTACATCCAATTTTAGGAGTTCCGACAGCATCGCCGGTCCCAAGAAGTGTTAGCCTCATTGTTACTTCTTCCTATCGTAATCTTCGGACTTGAGGCCAGCCCTCTCATTGAAAGAGTCTACAGCGTCCAGCAGGTCCTGCTGGGTAAGTATTTTACGCTCTTCGAGAAGAGCACCCAGGACAGCTTCCCTTATAACGACACGCAGATCCGAACCTGAATAACCGTCTGTCAATTCCGCAATCTCCCCTGTGTCATAATCCCCTTCGATGTGCCGGGTTACAATATTCAGTATATCTTTACGCATCTCAAGGTCAGGGAGAGGGAAATGAACAATTTCGTCAAAGCGTCTCCAGGCTGCACTATCAAGCATACGGGGGTGGTTGGTCGCGGCAATAAGAAGAACTCCATGATCCACAAGGCTGATTTCATCTATGGCCTTAAGGAGGGTATTTACCGCTCGCTTAATGGCAGCATTCTCGTCAGACGTTCTCGCTTTTGCTACGAAATCGAGCTCATCTATGAAAAGGATGCAAGGATTCAGTTTCTTTGCAAGCAAAAAGACTCTGTCAATGTTCTTTGCAGTCTCACCAAGATACTGATCTGTTATCATGGAGAGTTTGACCTCAACAAACGGGATTGCGAGCCGTTCTGAGAGTGCACGGGCAACTGAGGTCTTTCCGGTTCCGGGAGGACCGACAAACAGAAGTTTTCCGATATCATGCAGACCGATCTCCCGCAGGTATTCCCTGTGCTCGATGGCTTTCGTGATCTTTTCAACTTCGTTCTTCTGTTCCCCAGTGAGCACAAGGTCTCTGACTTTTTGCTTTACATCCTCAGGAGCAAGAATGACCGCGAGTTTCAGCATATCTTCGCTTTTGTCTTCTTTCCGGATCTCCGCTATCTTGGACTCTATCCATTCCCTATCAGATTCCTTGGGACTTATTTTCGTCTTTGCAAGCGTATAGTTTGCAGCCTCATCCTTCCTTATTTTTTCAAAGTAATAAGCCAGGACAGGGTTATTTTCAATCCGTTCCTGAGAGCCTTCCTGCTTTTCAAACCATTCTGCAGCAAGTTCGAAAGCGCTCAGACGAAGTTCAAAGTGAGACTTGTCAGTATTTATGAAGGGAACGTTCCTTACGATTTTTTCGATATCCTTAAGACCATACAGTTTTTCAATACGAATAAACGTGGCTGTGATGGGTTTGGGAACTGTTTTTTCTGTGCTACTCCAGTAATTTTTTCGAATGTTTTTGGGAAGATCATTTACATCCAATTCTGGATAGCGATTATAGATCTCTGCAGTTAGCAGTAGTTCTACGATATCTAATATAGTGCCTGACATGTTTTTACCTGTTGCATGCTTGGACTAATCCACTATCAAGTGTTGGGCACTCAAATGCGGTAAGTTCTTAAGTTCTTCTTTAATTTGTTAAACCAAGTAATTGGTTTTCTTCGATGATAAAATTTACGAAGCAGCCGGCAGTAAAAGGAAAAAAACCGGCTGGAGATGATAACTTTATCTAGCAGAACACATTATCATCTACTCTATCTCTTTCGGGAGTCAAGCATATTTTCGGAAAAAGCGTTTGCAATCTCCGAAAAAATGTCTCACTTTCAGAGAGTGATTGTGAATTCTGGAAATAGCTAATCGTCTCCGCGTAGATTTTCGCATCTAAGAGACAATTCAATCTATATAGCTTGTTTCTGGAATATCACAGAATTATCAAAACTTCTGCATTATCAGAACTAGTATATTAAAACTATCATTCCTAAGATATCTCTATCTAAGAAAATCCAGAATTATCCCTAGAGGACCATTGCATGACAAGAGAACAGCTCTATTCAGGGAAAGCAAAAACTATCTATAAGACGGATGATCCTGACACCCTTATTACCGAATTCCGAAACAGTCTGACTGCATTTAACGGAGAAAAGAAAGGGGAAATGGAAAAGAAAGGGTATTATAATGCCCAAATCTCAAAAAAAATTTTTGAGATGCTCGAAGCCGAGGGGATAAAGACTCATTTTGTCGAAATGCTTTCTGACATCGATATGCTTGTAAAGAAAGTCGAGATTATAAAAATCGAGGTCATTGTCAGGAATATTGCCGCAGGTTCGATTACAAAAAGATATCCTATTAAAGAAGGCACGGTTTTCAAGACCCCTGTACTTGTTTTTGACTTCAAAAACGATGAGTATGGGGATCCCATGCTAAATGACGATATTGCTCTTGCACTTGGGTTAGCAACACAGGAAGAACTCGCCACACTCAGGGAACTCGCTCTGAAAATTAACGGACTTCTTGTGCCATATCTGGACAAAAAAGGTATTTTACTTCCGGATTTCAAGCTAGAATTCGGAAGGAGGAACGGAGAAATCATCCTTGCAGATGAGATTTCCTGCGATACCTGCCGGTTCTGGGACAAGAAGACCGGGCAGTCAATGGATAAAGATGTCTTCAGATTTGATAAAGGCGATATTTCTAAAGCTTACGAAGAAGTTGCACGGCGCATAGTGCCCGAAATATTTGAATAAATGTGAAAAAAGGCCAGGAAACCTGAATAAGCCGGATAAGGGACTTTAAAGGTTTCCTGCCTGCTTATTTTGTTTTTAAAATATAGTCAACGATCTATCCTTATTTAAAAAAGAAATTCAGAGTCGTTTGAAAACGGAAATCTGAAAGCATCTTTGCCTGCTGCATCCATTCGGCTTTTGGTGTGCTTATCCTGCCCGCAAGGTCCGAAACTGCAGCTTCGAGAGAATCGAATTTTTTCGGAGGGTTCCGAAGAGCTTTTCTCATGCCCTCCCTGACGACCCAAACTCCAAGAGGAGCCCAGTAATCCGGAGTTATCTCCCGAAGTACAAAGACCGAGGCTTGCTTTTTGATTTCTGTCAGATATTCAAGCACAGGCAGCCGTGAGGCATAATAACCTCCAGCCAGGGGAGAATAACCTTTTTTTCCATCGTAACCCTCGCTGTCTTCCCCAATCCAGCTTGATTCTCCAGACCAGACTGCTTTTGGGAGCCAGATTTCTATAAGTTCGAAGGCATAAGCCCGTGGAAGGATAAGGACTTCAAAATGGTTCCCGAAATGAGTCCCGCTAAAAAGCTGGATCTCTGAGACCCAGGGAAAGTCCTTTATGCGGTCTGCAAGTTCCTTTCCTGCCATATCATCCACGGCTGTAATTGACCAGCGTGTTGGCACGATTTTTCGTTCTTTTCCGAGCAGGCCAATTGAGAAAAGGCGAGTAATATGTTCAGCCGGAATATCCCCTTTATAGAGTTCAAGCACCGCATCTTTTGCCAGGGCGTCAGTGTCGTAGACAAGGTAATCCACTTTTTTCGGAACATTCGGATTTTCTGCAAGCTCAAAGTTTTTGACAAGCCCTGACGGACCCATAGGCGTCAGTACGGCATCGAATTTGAGTTCCTGCTTAGGGGCTTTAAAAAACCAGGCTTCGGTATCCACTGGCTTTCTGGAGAGGGCAAGTTCCTGAGCCTTTACAAGGAGAGGGTTTTCTTTGCTGCGGGCATCCTTTACATGGAAGTTTGTGTTTGCCCTGACCATACGGGAACGCATGGAGATAATGTCTTCAATCTGCATGTTTGCCCAGGCGGAGGTATCTTCAAAAACTGAAGCTTCGCTCTCATTTGCCAGAGGGGGAATGAGCGGGCCTGCCGAGACCCTTGGGTAACCAAAACTTCCGACAAAAATAGCAGGAGGAGATGCTCCAAAAACCGAGTCCCCCGAGAGTACAGGAGCAATTGACTGTAAGGACTTGAATTTTTCAAGAATTGGACAACGGGGACGCCCACAAAGTCCTTTTCCTTTACATTTAATACACAGCGTTCCATTCACTTTAAATCCGTATCCTCGCAAATGATACAGGCTTTAGCTTCAGGAGCGTTCCTGTATAGCCAGCCAGATTTCTGGACAAACCTGCAAACGTTGCACATGCCATCTACCTTTTCCTGAGAGGATAAGTCTTTATTTAGAAGCACTGATGCAAATTTCCGAATTTCGTTCTGAGTCTCCTCGGAAAAATCAACTTCAGCCCCACGTTTTTCACTCACGTACTGGGATACCGCAGCCCTTGAAAGCTCAAGGATGTCCGCTACATCCTGCTGCGTGCACCCATGCTCAAAGATCATTGTTCTGGAAAGTTCTGCCCTAATTGCGGGCAAGACTTTCTGTACCATAATTTCACATGTTGTTTTCATGGGAGACCAACACCGCATAAATCAGGTAAATTTTGAGAGATTCTCTTAACCAAGATTACATTCATAGATTTAACCAAGATTACATTCATAGATTTATCAATCAGTTATATGTCTATATACTTTTGCTTTTTGAGTAGAAAATATTTATATACTTTTGCTTTTTGAGTAGAAAATATATCTTAATTTACCCAAAACGCATGCTATTGAAATATCTACAAAAATATAGTAATTCCAGACCTGAAAAGTTATTGCTAAATATTATTGCTATTTCTCAGACCCGGTTTATCCCTGAAACTCGTCAGGATTTAGTTTTTGATTTGTTCAGCAGAGAAACCCTTTTCCATGAGGACTTCTTTCATGCGGGCCAGGTGATTACCCTGAAGTTCCACAGTATTTCCTTTTACCGTACCGCCGCATGCAAACTTTGATTTAAGATAAGTGGACAGTTCATGAAGATCTATTTCACTTGCGTCGAAACCTTCTACAACGGTAACTTCCTTGCCATATCTTCTTCTATTAACTTTCACAGTAATTCTCTGTTGCTCTTTTGCAACTTCTTCGCAAATGCAAAGTTCTTTTGGAAGCCCACATACTGGGCACATTCCGCTGCTCATTTGTTGGTATATCCTCCGAGTTTGTAATCATTATATATGTAACTTACATCTAAAAATAACTAAATAGATATAAAGTACTTATCAATGAAGGTATTAAAGCCTAATGGTATTTTTCAGGCACTTTATATTGAATTTCAGTATAACCCAAAACTCTTGACAATATAAAAAGCCAGCCAGAGCTTTATTATTGTTCAATTTTTTGATATATTAATATATTCGTTTGTAATGTTAGTTTATAATGTTTGTAATGTTAGTTTATAATGTTAGTTTATAATGTTTACTTATAGAGTAAATTTAATAACATTATTATTAGTGAAGAGTATAGATTGGTACAGACTGCAAGCGAAAAAGCTGAATATTTAAAAGAAATTCAAAAGATTAATACTTCGGGAAAGGATCTAAGCCGAAAAGCTGAAAAGCCACAAAAGATAAAAAGCCGAGAAAACTAAACAAGCTTAAAATCCCTGATTTTGCCGGAAAGGGCCTTTCATACCCAGCGACAAGTTAGATATATCTTGAATTCCATCTCTTTCTATAACCTGCTATCGCATATATATGTACTTCCATTATATAAATATAGCAGTATAAAATTATTAGGTACACTATAATAAATAGGGGGCACCTGATGAACGAATTGAATGATTTAATAGGTTTTGTAAACGGAAACAATATAAGGCAAAAAGTGCTTTCCTTACTTTCCTCAAAAGGAGAAATGGAAGGGAAAAGAGTGTCAAAAACCCTGAGAGTTGCACATCCCACCATTGCAAAAACTCTCGATGAACTTGAACAGAAGGAATTAATTACAAAAAAAGAAGAAATGTACTCCCTTACAGAATCTGGAGTAAAAGTGGAAAAAATGATCCAGCAAATATAACTTCAAACTTATTTCTTTTCTCCACTTTATTTTAAATCTCTTTTTAATTCGTAGCTCATTCCAAAACCGATTTCATTCTCAATCAGTAAAAATTTTAAGATCATTTATCAGAAAGAAGACTCGATTGACCGATCATAATATGCAACTCAGAAAAATAACCTTGAATTCTGTATCAATGATCCTTACCCTCTTTTCATCCAGTCTGATATTTGTGAAAAACGCAAGAATAGAAAGCTCACTATAGATTTGATAATCACTGGAATCCATAAAACCAGAAAAAATTATATTAGACAATTGAAGATTTCGATAAACATCAATTTTTGGCAAGTCCTTTATATTGGGTATATAAATAGTTTATAAAAATCTTAGGTTTATCGAAATACTCAATTAAATCTTTCTTGGTTCCAGCTCAGTATTATCATTATAATTGAGCTCTCTTGAGCGCAACTTTTGGGACACAACAATTGCGACGGTTGATCACAACGCTGCAGACCCCGAAAAGAATTATGGGTAAATCAGCCCTCCTGAGCGGGTTGAAAATGCAGCCTTTCTTGTCTATAACTCAGCCCTCTTGAGTGAAGCGAAAAGGGCTTCGTGTTGTTACGATTACATCGCAACTCCCAGAAAATCGGAGATTTTCTGTGATCCCGAAGCGAAACTCGGGTTAGAAATATTTATTTAATTCTTATCCCTTTATGTCGGCATAAACTGTTAACGCTAATACTGAAACTCTTGAATTTAAGGGAATAATCAATTCTATTAAGAAAAAAACCAGAGCTTCGGCATCCAAAAAAGGACTAAGTATCAGAGGCAAGGCAATGTTACCTGAAGAAGATCTTAAGATTATTAAAAAAGAACTGGGGCGAGAGCCCACCCTGGTAGAACAGGGATGCTTTTTAAATTTATGGAGCGAACACTGTTCCTACCGCTCAAGTGCTCCTCTCCTGAAAACTTTTACCAGTACGGGCGAAAACGTGATTATTGGCCCGGGGGACGATGCTGCAATTATAAAATTCGATGATGACTATGTACTTGCCATAGGTATGGAAAGTCATAATCACCCTTCATATGTCGACCCCTATAACGGAGCTGCTACCGGCATAGGAGGCATCGTAAGAGATATAATCTCCATGGGAGCCCGCCCAATAGCCCTTATGGACCCACTCTATTTCGGGCCTCTGGACACTCCAAAAAATATGTTCCTCTTTGAACAAATAATTAAGGGAATTGCGGGGTATGGAAACTGCATAGGAGTGCCAGTGGTCAATGGCGAGACTTTCTTTGACAAAAAATACAGTGGAAACCCTCTTGTAAATGTGGTTGCAGTAGGGCTCTGCCGGGAAAAGGAGGTCATAACTGCCCGCTCCCAGAAAGCAGGAAACAAGCTTGTGCTCGCAGGCTCTAGCACAGGAAAAGACGGACTTGGAGGGGCGTCCTTTGCCTCCAGGGACCTTTCCGAATCAGCCGAAGCCGAAGACCGCCCGAGTGTCCAGGTGGGAGACCCATATACTGAAAAGCTCGTAATCGAAATGACGCTGGAAGCCATGGAGAAGGGTTATATAAAATCCTGCAAAGACCTGGGAGCCGCTGGTCTTGGAGGAGCAAGCGCGGAACTGGCTGCAAAGGGAGGACTTGGAGCCTACATTATTGCAGATGCCGTGACCCAGCGCGAACCCAATATGAATGCTTATGAAATCCTGCTTGCAGAATCTCAGGAACGCATGGTCTTTGAGGTAGCCCCTGAAGACGTTGATGCCGTACTTGCTCTGGTAGCAAAGTATGACCTTAATGGAGCCGTAGTGGGGTACTTAACAGAGAAACCAAACTACACGGTTGAATTCAAAGGGGAAGTCGTTGTAGATATTCCAATTGATTTCCTGACAGGTGGAGCTCCGACCTGCGAGAAATCTTCAGTAGCTCCTATTCCTCAGGTTGAAGAAAGTACAGCCCCCGAAACTCCGGAAGACCTTAAGACAGCCTTCCTGAAAGTTATCTCTTCTTACAATATTGCCTCAAAAGAATGGATCTACAGGCAGTACGATCATGAAGTCCAGTTAAGAACAATTGTCAAACCCGGAGAAGACGCTGGCGTGCTCAAGATAACTGATAAAAAAGGACTCGTACTTTCCTGCGGCTGCCAGCCAAGAGCTACCCTTCTTGACCCCTATAACGGAGGAAAGAATATAGTAATTGAAAACGTCATGAACCTTGCAGTAAAAGGGGCTGAAGGGCTTGCGATTGTAAACTGCCTGAACTTTGGGAACCCGGATCGCCCGGAAATTTACTGGCAACTCAAAAACTCCGTACTTGGGCTTGGAGATGGGGCAAGGGAACTCTCAATCCCGGTTGTGGGAGGAAATGTTTCCCTGTATAACGAAAGCGATGAATTTAAGACCGCAATTCTCCCAACCCCTTCGATAGGAATAATAGGGAAAGTCAACCTTGAGACTCCTCTTCCTTCAAGCTTCTTTGCAAAATCCGGAGACACCATCATCCTGGTAGGAGAGACAATTGCAGATATGGGAGGTTCCGAATATTATGCCTGTCTCGAGGCCCAGAATGCCGGAAAAGTTCCTTCTGTCCCGAAAAATGCTCCTGAGATAATAAAAGCTGTAATCGAAGCTGTAAGGAGTGGAAAACTCAGCTCGGCACACGACCTTTCCCTTGGAGGAATTGCAGCAGGACTTGCGAAGATGTGCAGGAACTTCGGTGCAAAGGTAGACCTGAGTGAAGTTTCAGAATTAAAAGCTGAGGAACTATTATTCTCAGAAGCTCCAGCAAGAGCTCTACTTGCTACAGGCGAACCCGAGGCTGTACTTGAAATCCTCAAAGATGTGCCTCATATGATAATCGGCAAAGTCGAAGGCAATTCTCTTGATGTTAAAGGAAAAGACTTTGAGATTTCCCTCTCCCTCAAAGAAATCTCTGATGCATACAGCAGCCTGACAAGGTTTATGATGAGATAAGATCCCCGAGTCCCGTCACCCGAATTCCGTCACCCGAGTCCCGTCTCGGGAGGACGGTGCCCTTTTCGCTTCGCTCAAGAGGGCTTACAAATATTGTAAACAAGTTTCACATAAGTGAGGTAACTTACAAGGCTACGGCTTTTTCGCCCATGCCTTGTTTTTGGAAGCATGAGACTTTCTTTGCTTCCAAGAGATTTTCTTTTCTTCCAATTTAGATGGGGTCCCATTCTATCTTACTTTTTAATTTGTTTTTAATTTAAGTTGTTCTTTTTACCCTTGAGTTATTATCAGTATTTTCTGATTCCTTGCAAGTTCAGGTTTGGGCATAAAAAATAGTTTTGAGTTAACCAAAACAATAGTTTTTAGTAGGTTTCCGCACTAGAATACTGTGTTATGAAAGCTGTATGCATCTGTATGGGAGTGCATCTGCCTTACAGTCCTAAGTGGTACTGGCCTGTAGAGGGATTTTTCGGGGTGCCTGAAATGGACCGGTATTTTGACCGGAATAGTATTTTTTCAAAATTTTTAAAAACAAGCCCACAGTTTTTACGCCTTAATGATCTGATAATGGAATCCATAGAAAGAGGAGGAAAATATTCCTTTGATCTATCCGGACCATTCCTTGGACAGTGTCGATGGGACCCCGAACTTCTCGAATCATTCCGCGAATTTGGGGAAAATAGGAACGTGGAATTTACAGGGAGCTGCAGTTATCACTCCCTGAGTTCGCTATATCCAGATCTTTTCGGGTTTAAGGAAGAAGTGCTCATGTACAGGGAAATGCTTCGGGAATTACTGGATATCACCCCCGAAACTTTCGTAAACACAGAGCTTCTGTACACCGAAAGAGTAGAGAAGATTCTTACCGATATGGGTTTTAACTGTCTTATCGCCGAGGGGTCCAGGAACCTCATGAATGGATATGACCCTGTACATGTCTTTGAGAACCATCTTCCGACTTTGTTGAGGCACATAAACCTGAGCGAAGACCTTGAACTGCGTTTTTCGGAAAAAAACTGGCAAGGCTATCCTCTTATTCCGGAAAAGTTTGCGGACTGGATTGCCAGCATGGAAGGTGACATCCTGACTCTTTATTTTAATTATACAAGCCTCTGCTTTCACTACAGAAACAAAAGTATGATAGACGATTTTATCAGAACGTTTCCAGAAGCCCTAAAGTCCAGGGGTATTGATATGCTCACACCTTCTGAAGCTGTCAGGAGATTTGAACCCTTAAAACTTCCTACCCTGGGAACCGAACAGACAATCCGTTATGGTATGGATAACGCATTAGGTAACCATGCTCAGCAGCTTTATCTGCGAGAACTGGTAAGAATTGAAGAGGAACTCTCAGGACTTAAAGAAAGTAAGAACTATCGAGAACTTAAACAGATATTCGGTTACCTTCAGCAGAGTGAAATCTTTTTTTCTATGAATTCTGGGAATATCAGGGAAGGATATGAAAGGGCCGTCAATTACTTTTCCATCCTGTCAGATTTCAGGAGAGCTGTGCTGGAGGAGGGAGCATGACCTCGGTTTGCATGTATTTCCAGGCACACCAGCCTTTCAGATTGCGCAGGTTCTGGCCTGATGACCGATCAGGTTTTTTCCGCTATTTTGACGAGAGAAGCAACAGAGAGATCTTTGAAAGAGTAGCCCGGAAATGCTACATTCCTGCAAACCGACTCCTTCTGGACGCTCTTGACGAACATAAAGGAGAATTCAGGTTTTCTCTTTCGGTTACCGGAACCCTGCTCGAACAATGCGAACTCTGGGAAAAAGATGTCCTCGAAGGCTTTCGGCAGATGGCAGAAACCGGAGCAGTGGAATTTCTGGACGAAACCTTTTATCATTCCCTTTCAAGCCTTTTTGAAGACAAAACCGAATTTATTGAGGAGATAAAAGAACATAGAGAACTTATGTTTGACCTTCTGGGAGTTAAACCTCAGGTATTCCGGAATACCGAACTGCTTTACAATAACACTATAGCAAAGCTCGTTTCGGATCTTGGATACCGGGGGATCCTTACCGAAGGAGCGGACCATATGCTTGATGGAAGGTCACCCAATGTACTTTACAGGGCAAAAGGTTCGGGACTTCCTATTATCTTCAGGAATTACAGATTGAGTGACGATATAGGATACAGGTTTTCTGCAAGGTGGTGGGAAGGATATCCCCTGACTGCAGATAAATGGGCCTCATGGGCTTCAGGGAATAATGAAGATTGTGTTAATATCTTTATGGATTATGAGACCTTTGGAGAGCATCAGTGGGAAGAAACCGGGATATTTTCCTTCCTGAAAGAACTTCCCGGGGAAGTGCTCAAGACTCACCTGGACTTCAGTACCCCTCTTGAAATTATTGAAAAATATTTCCCTGTAGCTGAGATCGATGTTGGGGACTTTTCCACAATTTCCTGGGCTGATATGGAACGTGATACAAGCGCATGGCTTGGGAACGACATGCAAAGGCGCTGCTTTGAAGAAATAAAGCTGCTTGAACCCTTTGTGAGGAAGACGGAGGACCCTGAAATCCTGCGTATATGGAAGCATCTGCTGACTTCGGACCATTACTACTATATGTGTACCAAATGGCTCGGAGATGGAGATGTACATTCATATTTCAGTGTTCACTCCACGCCTTTCGATGCAGCGGTTAATTTCATGGCTGTACTTATGGATTTCAAAGCACAGGTATTCAGAAAACTTCGCACAATAGCTTAACTAAAGAACACATACTAATTTATTGGAGTCAGGTCACATGGTAAGAGACTTATTCATGTTTGCAGGTTTCAATGAAAACTCGCAGATTGTATGGTTTAAGATAATCTACTCGAAAGAACCCGGATCTCTGTCTTTAATAACTGACTTTCTCGAAAAAGAGAATGCATTCATTATGTTTGGTCATCTGGATAATATTACACAGAAAACCGGAGAATATTCAGTATTTACCGAGCTTAACAAAGATGTTGATCCAGAAGCTTTCGCCCAAAAAATAAAGGAACTTAAAGTTGTAAGTGAGGTAGAATATGGGATTTCAGAATACGGAATGGTTTATTCCGTGGACTTCCCTCTAAATGTTATAGGAGTCCGGGGAGTTATGGCAAGGGCACTTACCATTGTTGATATCATTAAAACTCTCAACCAGAGTGCGCCGCATGCAGAAGGACTTCTCACTCTTTCGGGACTTAAAGGTGGAACTCACGCAGCAAAGTATTTCAAGAGTATCCTGGACCTTAATGACAGTAATTTTGCAAGCGTGCTTGCAGAACTCTTTAGAGGTGTGGGCTGGGGAATCCTGGAGATCGAATGTGATCCCAAAACTTATGAAGGAAAAATCATTGTAAAAGACTCGTTTATAGCTGATGTTTACGGAGGGTCGGAACAGCCAGTTTGTGCCTATCTGAGTGGTTATTTTGCAGGTTACCTGACCGAATATTTCGGGAAAAACATAAGTGTGAGAGAGGTAAGCTGTAAAGCTACAGGAAAAGAAGTCTGCGAACACATAATCTCGCCGGCGCCATCGGGTGGTACAAGCCAGGAATACCAGATGAGAGGGGTGGCGCGGTGATAAAGCAACCCAATGTTATTCTCGGAAATGACGATCTGCTTGTAACAATGGGAAAAAAAGGGGAAATCATAGGTTTTTTTTATCCCCGCCGAGACCATGCTCAGCATGTCGAGGAATCTGTCGCCTGTATTCATACAGGAGAAAAGCTTCTCTGGACCAACGATAACGAATGGCAAGGAATCCAGAACTATATAGAGGACACAAATATTGTGTCAACAAAACTTTATCATGATTCGGGAATTCGGATTTCCATTCTTGACCTTGTGCACCCTGACGTGCCTGTCCTTATCCGCAGGTTTAAGATCCAGTCCCAGAAAAAGCTTTCAGGAAAATTCTTTTATTATTCGAATTTTAACGTAGGAGAAACCTCCAAGAAAAACTCCGGGTTTTGCGATACCGATATTCATTTGCTCGTACAGTACTGGCAAAACTATCATATAGGGATATACTCCCAACCAGAGTTTAATGAGTGGCAAATTGGAAAAGCAATGGATACTATATGGTGGACGAATTCCAAATATGATATGGAAGACGGAAAGCTTCAGGGGAATAAAGAAGACATAGGAAACATTAATAATGCGGCTGGCTGGGATCTTGAACTGGAGGCTGACGGAGCAAACGAGTTTGTGATCCTTATAGGCGCTGCTTCGTCCCGACGCCTCCTGTATAAGAGGATGCAGGAGCTCTCAAAACTGCCTCTTGAATATATTTTTGAAAAGACGCGGGAACACTGGGTTATGTGGCTTTCCAGAAAGCAGGTAATCAAGATCCCAGGGCTCGAAGAATACGAGAACCTGCGCCAGGAGCTGTTCAATGCCTATAACCGGGCTCTTCTGATGCTTTACCTCCTTAATGACCGCGAATATGGGTCTTTTGTAGCTGCTCCGGAATTTGACTCAAACTTCGAGAAATGCGGGGGATATGGATTCTGCTGGAACAGAGATGCTGCAGAAATCGTGCTCGCACTAAAGCACTCAGGCTATCCAGACTACTGTGACATGTTTTTCAAATGGTGCATCCAGACTCAGCTCTCTGATGGTTCCTGGTTTCAACGCTACTGGCTAAATGGGGATATAGCTCCTTCCTGGGGCAATTTTGACTACTCAACTCAGATTGACGAAACCGGGTCCACGCTCTATGCTATGGATGTTTATTACAGGATTCTCGAAGGCCTGAAAAAAGCTGAGTTTCTTGAAGAGGTCTGGGTCTCGGTGCTCAGAGCTGCCGAATACCTGATGAAGCGGACCAAGTCAGGAATTCATGAAAGCTGTATGGATCTCTGGGAGACTTACTACGGAATTTATACATATACAAATGCTTCAATTTATGCCGGGCTCATGGGTGCTTCCCACCTGGCTGAAGAAAATGAAGAAGCTGGCATGGCAAGGCGCTGGAAAAAGAGGGCGGAGTTCGTCAAACAGGCTACGATTGACCGTTTCTGGCTTCAGGAAGGCTACTTTGCAAAAGGAGTAATTAATGGGAAACTGGACAAAACGATTGATGCAAGTATTCTAGGCACCTATGTTCCTTTTGGAATGCTCTCTGCAAAAGACCCCCTGGAAAAGGATATGATTCAGTTCATGATAGAGAACATTCAGAAAAAACTCTCAGTACCCATAAATCTAGGTTACGGCATCAAAAGGTATGAAAATGACAGTTACATAAACGGAAACCCGTGGGTAGTAACCACACTCTGGCTTTCGGAAGCAATGTTTACCTTTGCCCTTGAACTCTCCTATGAGAAAGAAAGCTCTGCCCCCACGCATGAGAACTCATATGAAAAAGAAGAAAGTCCTGAAGAACAAGTGAAAAGGCTGACCGGTGAAGGAATTAAATACCTCAAGTGGGCTCTTGCCGGAGCGACCAGTACAGGACTTCTCCCGGAGCAGGTGGATAAGTCTACAGGCAGCCCTGCCTGGGCAATCCCTCTCGGATGGAGTGGATCTCTGATACTTAATAATATTCTGCTTCTGGACAAAATCTGCAGGAGAAAAGCCGGAAATCAACAAGAAAGTTAAGGTGCAAAAGTATGAGAAAAAGAGAAACACAGTGAATTACGCAGTTTTTCACCTCTCGGAATAAATATTTAAAGAATTGAAGGAGGAAAGAGCCCCTAAAAGCAAGAAAAGCAATGAGGAACTACCTCCTTACATCCTTTCATCCACGATATCCTTTCATCCACGATATCCTTTCATCCACGATATCCTTTCATCCACGATATCCTTTCATCCACGATATCCTTTCATCCACGATATCCTTTCATCCACGATATCCTTTCATCCACGATATCCTTTCATCCACGATATCCTTTCATCCACGCTTCTCCGCGTTGACAGTGGTATTGGGATCTATTTTAGTATTCCCAGAACTTCTGTCTAAATATAGACTTTTTTAGTTTAAGTTTAGACTTCTTTGACTCAAGTTTAGACTTCGTTACTAATTTCTTTTGCCCCGCCGAGGTATGGTCTGAGGACCTCAGGGATTTCCACGCTTCCATCCTCGCGCTGGTAATTCTCGAGTATCGCAACAACCGTCCTCCCTACAGCAAGGCCTGAACCGTTAAGGGTATGGACAAACTGCGGGCCTTCAGGAGTCCTGAAGCGGATGTTAGCCCTTCTGGCCTGGAAGTTCTCGAAATTCGAGCACGAAGATATTTCCCTGTATTTTTCCTGTGTGGGTACCCACACCTCGAGGTCATAAGTCTTCGCTGCTGAGAATCCAATGTCTCCAGTACACAGGTTTACCACGCGATAAGGCAATTTCAAAAGTTTAAGGATTTCTTCCGCATCATTGGTGAGCTTTTCCAGTTCATCGTATGAGGTTTCTGGATTTACGAACTTGACAAGTTCAACCTTATTGAACTGGTGTTGACGGATAATGCCTCTGGTGTCCTGACCGTGTTTTCCGGCCTCACGCCTGAAACAGGCAGTATACGCTGTAAGGAAGACAGGCAGTTTTTCAATATAATCGTCCATAAAGAGATTGGTTACAGGGACTTCTGCGGTAGGTGCAAGATAGTAACCATCAGTACACAGGTACATATCATCCTTAAATTTCGGCAACTGACCTGTGCCAGTCATGGCTTTTTCATTGATAAGTACAGGTGGAAAAACTTCAAGATAACCCTGCTTTTCATGTACATCCAGCATAAAGTTTATGAGCGCTCTTTCGAGTTTTGCGCCCATACCTTTATAGACTGTAAAACCCTGGCCTGCGATCTTGGCTCCTTTCTCAAAGTCGAGTATGTCCAGTGCTTCTCCTATTTCCCAATGGGGCTTTGGAGTGAACGTGAACTCTCTTGGCTCACCAACAACCCTTACAACTGGATTATCATTCTCGTCCTTACCTACTGGAGTTGTCGAGGATGGGATATTGGGAATCCTAAGCATTATTTCATGTATTTTTGACTTGTAATCACGTATTGTATCATCGGTTTCTTTTATACGGCTATTAATGCCTTGCATTTCCTCTATCTTGGATAAAGTATCTTTATTTTCTTTCTTTAGCTTCGCTATCTCACGGGTGACAACATTGCGCTTATGTTTTAGCTCATCACCTTCGGCGAGACATTCTCTCCACGCTATATCATACTCAAGAAGGCTGTCTATAAGCTCAGTGCTCATATTCCTATTAATGAGAGCGTGTCTAACTATATCGGGACTATTACGTACAAGTTTAAGATCCAGCATATTAAGCCCGAGATATCCTGCATGTGAGAGAATATATATTTTGTGATTTTTCGGGTGTAAAGCTGTTATGAAAATCAGCAAAGTTGAAAAAGAAGAGAAAGAACAGGAAAATATTAAGATAAAAATAAAATTAAAAAATCTGAAAACCTTAACTGCTCGCAATTAAATATATTACTTATTAATACTCTGCTGTTAGGATTTCAGGCAAGAAGTTTTCCATATGGACTGTCTTCAAAGTAACTGACAGACTGTTTGGCTGTCTCATTAGATCCTCTGGAATCAGAACCCAAAAGTAGCCTTGAAAGACTTGCCTTGTTCATAGATTCAACTTTGGGTTCCCCTGAAATTCCTCCAAGTTCCGCAGCCTTGTCAATTGCATCATAAAGATTTCCAAAGCCATCCACAAGCCCAAGTTCCTTTGCCCTGGTTCCGGTGTATATGCGGCCATCAGCAAGGGCTTTTACTTCACCTCTGGACATGTTGCGCCCTTCAGAAACCTCAGTTACAAAATTTTCGTAGCTATCCATAACCACAGAATCAGCATACTCTTTTTCCTGATCAGTAAGTCCTCTCCAAGTACTTCCCATGTCTTTCATTTCTCCAGATTTTGCAACGTAGTAATCTACACCTGTTTCTTTATTAGAGAGAGAATTATTCTGGAAGACCCAGATCACTCCAATAGATCCGGTATTCGTAGAGGGGTTTGCAATAATGTAATCAGTCGGTGCAGAGATATAATATGCAGCACTGGCTGCAAGGTCTCCCATAGATACAACAACAGGAATTCCTTTTGCCTGAGCTTTCTTAATTTCTTCTACAATTTCTTGGGCTGCTGCTGGAGATCCTCCAGGACTATCAATTCTAAGCACAATTGCCTTGACTCCATTATCTGCGGCAGCCCTGTGAATATCTCCTGCAATCTCTTCTGAAGTAGCATAACCAAGTCCTTCAGCAACGTTTCCGGAAAAGATAGTACCCTGGATATAGATAACAGCTACCTTCTCTGAACTTCCCAGGCTTCCACCAACACCAAGATTGGAGGAGATTACCGCAAGACTCACAAATATGATAGTAACGAGAGCCAGTACGACCAGCAGGTAGGGCATCCATCTATGCTTTTTTTTCTGTGGATACGGATTGGTATTCATGCTTAAACTCTTGTTTTTAATTTCTTTATTTTCAGAGATCTCAACGTGGGTCCCATGATCAGCCATTTTTTCCGGACCATCAGGGGCAGAGCTGTCAAAGGAGTTATCACTCGTACCGTAAATCCCATTATCAGGGACAGAGTAATCTCTTCCATTGTGAGGACTGCTTTGTAAGTTGTTATCTCCAGATAGATCTTTTGAGTTCGTATCTTCAGGGTTTATGTTTTCATCGCTCATATCTAATGGAACCGTATATCTAGGATCGTATATTTTAGATTTACCGCTTTAGTTTGCAGTCTTGAGAACTGTTTAGATTTTAATCAAGAGAGCAAATAGTATTGTAGCGGGCGGTGCAAGAAGGATAACCTACAAAAGCCCGCAGGCAATAGAATTTACAAACAGCTCATTTGTCGGAGCTATTATTAATCTGTCTCTACATTCCATCCTTCTTTATATATGATTATTAACTATTCCTCAAATAGATTACCTTGTAAAACACAGTAGCGAAATATATTTCAGAGTTGCAACAAACTTTTTCAAAAAAAGTTTGATCAAAAAGAGTGAGCGAAATATATTTTAGAATTGCAATCATCGAAGAGGAATATATTCATAAAAAATATATGGAGATCAGAATGCCAGAATCATCCAGTAAACCCGTACTTGTCACCTGTGGCCTGCCTTATGCTAACGGCAAGGCTCATATCGGGCATCTCCGGACCTATGTGCCCGCTGATATTTATACCCGTTCCCTGCGAAAAGAAGGGAGGGACGTTACTTTTGTCTGCGGCTCGGATACTCACGGCACCCCCATTGTCGTAAACGCCGAAGAACTAGGGATCACCCCTAAAGAACTTGTAGAAGTATATCACAAACATTTTGACGAGACTTTCAAGCAGCTTGGAGTTTACTTTGATGCTTTTGGGACTACGGACGATCCTGAAAATCACAACCGGACCCTGGATATTGTCAACAGGCTGATTGAAAAAGACTATGTGTACCCGAAAACTATCGAAATTGCCTATTGCCCTAAGTGCAATCGTTTTCTCCCTGACCGCTATGTAGAAGGCTCCTGCCCTCACTGCGGCGAAATTGCAAGAGGAGATGAATGCGATCAGGGATGTGGAAAACACCTTGAGCCCGGAGAACTTCTGAACCCTGTCTGCACTATTTGCGGAGGGCCTGCCGAGTACAGACAGCAGGAACACTTCTTTTTCAAGCTTTCCAATTTCAGCGACTACCTCATGGACTATCTCTCAAATGACCTTGGCGGAACCATCAATGCCAGAAACTATGCACTTGGCTGGGTAAAGCAAGGACTTACAGACTGGTGCATCACCCGGAACCTGGAATGGGGAGTAAAATTTCCTGGGCATGATGACCTCGTGGTCTATGTCTGGGTAGATGCTCCCATAGGGTATATCGCCTTTACCGAGGAATGGGCTGCAAAAGCCGGGGATTCCTGGGAAAAGTTCTGGAAAAACGACGGGGAAATTGTCCATTTTATAGGAGGGGACATTACCTATCATCATTGTATCTTCTGGCCGGCTATGCTTAAAGGTGCGGAATATTCGGTGCCTACAGCCGTTGTAGCTTCAGGAATGGTCAAAATTGAAGATAAAAAGTTTTCCAAGAGTCGGGGTAATGTTGTCTGGGTAGGAGAAGATTACCTTGACCACGGTTTCCATCCTGACCTGTTGAGATATTATCTGGCAAGTTATACCTCCCACACAAAGGAGCTGAACTTTTCCTGGCGCGTACTTCAGGAGAAAATCAATACCGAACTTGTTTCCGTGCTAGGAAATTTCCTGTACCGGACAATGCTATTTGCTTTCAAGAACTATGGAGAAGTTCCCGCAGGAGAGCTTGAACCTGAGGTTAAGGAAGAAATAGAAAAGGACCTGAAAGAAGTAAAAGCTGCAATGTCCGAATACGAGTTCAAAAAAGCTGTTGATTCTGCAATGTCCCTTGCATCTTTCGGAAATATCTACTTTCAGTCCCACGAGCCCTGGAACCTGATAAAACAGGATAAGGCAGCCTGCGGGCAGGTGCTTTACAACTGCCTGCACCTGGCAAAAGCTCTATGCCTCATTTTTGAGCCAGTAACCCCAGGAAGCATGGAGACCGCATGGAAAGAACTCGGGCAGGAAGGAGACCTGCACACCGCGCTGTATGCTGATGCCCTCGTACCTCTAAAAGCAGGCACAAAACTTGCAAAGCCTAAAATCCTTTTCACAAAACTTGAAGATGACAGGATTGAGGAAATGGAAGAGATTGCAAACCAGAGGGTAAAAGCCGCAGATGCAAAGAAAGTCGCAGGAAAAGGTAACGGTAAGGAGCCCGCAAAATCCGAAGGGATGGGCATTGCCGAAGAAGCAAAACCAGCCGAAAAAGCTGGAGGTGCAGCAAAACCAGAAGATGAGGAAAAAGAAAACCTCCCCACGATCGAGTACGAAGACTTTGCAAAACTCGACATCCGCGTAGGAAAAGTTCTCCTCGCCGAACCTGTGAAGAAGTCAAAAAAGCTTATCAGGATTGAAGTGGACATTGGCGAAGAAAAGCCAAGACAGCTTGTTGCAGGTCTTTCTTCTTATTATGCTCCTGAAGAGCTTGTAGGAAAATCTGTAATCGTACTCGCCAACCTGAAACCTGCCAAACTCTGTGGAGTCAAATCAAATGGCATGATGCTTGCAGCCGACGACGGTGGAGAAATCGTATCAGCCCTGATGCCGGACAAAGAGATAAAGCCGGGTTCAAGGATACGCTGAAACAACCTCCTGAATAGAAAAATACTTTTACTGGTTTAGAAACGTCTTCTAATTATACAATAGGGAACGCCCCAACCAGTATATCTGGTAGCACATCCCAGAAAAGGTAGAGTTAAGCAAAAAAGATAAAATGCATTTTGAAAAGAGTAACGTGCAGGTAGAATTCAACCCTGTTATTTATTATGTAGGGTTTTCATTTTTATTTTCTGCTTTTTACTCTTATTTTCTGCTTTTACTCTTATTTTCTGCTTTTACTCTTATTTTCTGCTTTTACTCTTATTTTCTGCTTTTACTCTTATTTTCTGCTTTTACTCTTATTTTCTGCTTTTACTCTTATTTTCTGCTTTTTACTCTTAGCTTCATATCATAAGCGTTACGGATCATTCATTATTTTTTTTGCTCAAGCATCAACAATGTAACCCTTGACAAAAAGTTTTTCATTGATATGAAAAACATTTTTATATAGTTACACAGATTTAATAGATATGAAATAAGTTATCAAAATAAATCGTCTTACTTTCAGCTTTTATTTTTAAATTTAAGATAAGTAGATGAATCTACCTTAATAAATGAAAAGAAGACAGTTTTTACAAAAAATTATGAAAAATCCAGCCCGAGATTTCGATTACCTACTATTTAGAAAATTAAAATAAAGAACAGGAGAATTTTGATGAAACGACTAAATTTGTTTCCGATACTTTTTACGCTTATACTGCTTCTTCTGGTTCCAAATCTCGCAGTAGCACTGATTGATGCAGAGGCTGCCAAAATCCCTTACCAAGTAAACAACTCTGACCGAATAATTATTGGTACAGTCAGCAAGATTGACACATATAGCAGCTACACAATTTATACCGTTAAAGTTAAAGAATGGCTCTATAATCCTATTCCCGCAGAGACCATAAAAATAAGAAGTAAAATAGGGACTAATCTAGCTGTGGAAGATGAAGTCGAGTTTGCCCAGAACGAATCTGCTCTTTTGATGTTAAATGACGGAAATCTCGATGAGCTACTTTTTAGAGTACCTTTGGGAATAAAATATCCTGTTTCAGACAGGGACGCAGTAATCGAGGAATTGAAAGCTCAGGGTAAATGGCAAGAAGAAAATCAAACAGAAAATAAGACAAGCGAAACCGAAGCGGTAGAAAATACAAAAACAGAGGATGAACAAGAAAATCAAAACGTTGACAACCTAAACGATACCAAAACAACAGAGAACGCAGGAACAACAGGCAAGCAGGAAGAAAGTTCCAATCAGACCCAGAAACCAAACGCTACTCCTTTCATGAGCCCTGTCTGTGTGCTTGCAGTAATGCTGGGGGCAGTCATATACTTAAAAAGGAAAAACTAACAATGGTTCTTCGCTATTTTGCGTGGGCTGAAAATAAAGAACAGGAGAATTTTGATGAAACACCTAAATTTGTTTCCGATACTTTTTACGCTTATACTGCTTCTTCTAGTTCCAAATCTCGCAGCAGCCTTGCTTGCTCCAGAAACTGCCGAAATTCCGTACCAAATAAACAACTCTGACCGCATAGTGATTGGCACGGTGAGTAAGATAATTGATTACGGCAGATACACTATTATCACAATTGCAGTTAATGAATGGCTCTATAATCCCCTGCCTGCAAAGACTATAAAAGTAAGAATTGAAACAGGAAGCAGTTATTGGACTGAAGATGAAGCTGAGTTTACTAAGAACGAATCCGTACTTATAATGTTAAAAGACGTAGATATAGATAAACAACTTTTCAATGTGACTTTTGGTTTTCCAGGAAAACGACCGACTACAGACAGAGATGCGGTAATCGAGGAGTTGAAAGCTCAAGGAAAGTGGCCGGAAGAAAACCAAACCGAAAACAAAACAAACGAGACCGAAGTGATAGAGAGTATTGGAACAATAGACAAGCAAGAAGAAAATCAAACAGAAAATAAGACAAATGACACTAAGACAAATGAAACAGGAATGACAGAGAATACAGGAACAATAGGCAAGCAGGAAGAAAGTTCCAATCAGACCCAGAAATCAAAAACTACTCCTTTCATGAGTCATATCAGTGCGATTGCAATAATGCTTGCGGCAGTCATATACTTAAAAAGGAATAACTAACAATACCTCTTCGTTATTTAGTAGGGGCTGAAAATAAAGAACAAGAGGATTTTGATGAAACGCCTAAGTTTGTTTCTGGTACTCTTTACATTTACACTTCTTCTTTTAGTTCCAAACCTCGCAACAGCCTTATTTACTCCAGAAGCTGCCGAAATTCCGTACCAGATAAACAACTCTGACCGTATTGTTATTGGCACAGTAAGTAAGATTGATGTACCTGACTATTATACGAATAACACAATTACAGTTAAAGAATGGCTATACAATCCTCTACCAACAAAGACCATAATAGTAAGGACTAATATAGGGGCCAATGCCTCTACTGAAGACGAGGCAGAGTTTGCTAAGAACGAATCCGTACTCCTTATGTTAAAGGATCAAAGACCCGATAAGGGAGTTTTTTATATGTCTCTCGGCTTTTTGGGAAAACACCCGGCTACGGATAGAGATGCAGTAATCAAAGAGTTGAAAGCTCAGGGTAAATGGTCGGAAGAAAACCAAATTGAGAACAAAAAAGACGAGATAAAACAAATAGAAAATGCAGAATATGTAGAGCAAGAAGAAAATCAAAAAGAAAATAAGACAAATGAAACCGGAATGACAGAGAATACAGGAACAGTAGGCAAGCAGGAAGAAAGTTCCAATCCGACCCAGAAATCAAAAACTACTCCTTTCATGAGTCATATCAGTGCGATTGCAGTAATGCTTGGAGCAGTCGTATATATAAGAAGAAATCAATAAAAATTGCGGAAGGAGAGTTTATGCAACTTATATAAAAAGATCGTGTCTCAAAATCATTGACTTAATTTTAAGACACGCTCTTATTTAGCCTGTATGAGTTTTTAAATTCAGTCCAAACGTACAACTCTTAAAAGAGACTTAATCGGGACATTAAAGATTGTATCTACACCTTTTTTGTCGACCAGTACTACTACAACTCTTGGTTTTGCATTCATTTCTCTCAGTTGCTCAATCACTTCCATACTGGTTGAACCGGTGGTAATAACATCATCCACGATAACGCAGTTTTTACCGGCAACTGATCCAAAATTCCTGCTTATGGTCCCTTTGCGTCCTGTGCTAACGGTCTCCTGCCCTTTGCGGTGATAAATAGCTAAATCTGCACCCAGTTCATATGCCATCATGCTTGCCAGAGGAATACCATTGGCTGCAACGCCAACAACCACATCTACTTCAGTATTTGTTTTTCCCAGGGTCTCGAGCACCACGTCGCAGAGGGCAAGCGAGACGTTGTGAAGACGTTTAGCACTTTTCCCTATACTGTTCCAGTTTACAGAAATATCTTTTGGAGCGGGAGTTATTTCTTCTTTTTTTGAACGGGTTAAAAGCCAGGTAACGGTTTCCCTTGAAACATTGAGTTCCTCGGCGATCTGACCAGTTACAAGCCCGTTACTTTGCAGTTCCACAGCTTTCTGTATTAAATCTTCTATATCCTTCATGCCTCCATGCCCACCTGAAATTTTTATCCGGCTGTATTTCCGGGGTTTCCAAATTAAGACAATATTATAATATCAAGTGTTATATCAATTTCTTCAGCCTAAGATTAACTCTTTTACAAGACACTACCTATAAAAAGAGTGTACGAAAAACGTTGAAAAATTGGTACATACATCTACCAGATTTATTAACCTTTATTTTTTTCCAGTACCATCTCAAGATAAGAAGTCCTGATAGAATCCTTTTCTCCGGCACCAAACCGTTTTAGTAATTCAAATAACTTTGACCTTGAAGTTTCAAGTTCTTTTTCGCTTTCAGCCACGATTTCGACTTCAAGAAATTCCCCGAGCCCTTCGACGGCATCGAGACAGACAGTGATCTCTCCAGCCCTGAAAACTTCCCTTTTTTTGCGGACTACTCCGGCTTCCAAAAACCCAAGAGCATGCAGTATTTGTGTTGTGGTGGCCTCGTCTACAGGAGTTTCTAATTCTTCCCGGGTCTTGGAGATCCCATCAAGTTTGGGGCCTTTATAGGTCAGCACAGCCTGATCATTCAGGGAACGGATCCTGAGCGCTTCATCGGTTTTTGCAAAATCCCTGTGAGGAGCTGCAAAATAAACGTCAGACTGATCCTCGACCCCAAGTTTTACTGCCCCTATTTTCTTTAGAATCGGGAGGGCTTTTGAATAGTCTACTCTGATCTTAACCTCGATTTCAATCATAATTATCAGGCATCTCCAGTTAAATACGGTTAAAATTGGTAAACATTGTGACAAGGTATTTGTAGCTAGTATCTATGACTAGACATTTTGCCTTGCTAAAAAAGCTCACCTCAGTAATCTAAAAAATGGAATCCGGAAAATCCGGATCTTTCATACATCTTCAGGGACGAACTTGGTGCCATAGTAGATCATGCCACCTTCACCGTCCTCTCCAAGCTTACGGAATACGGATCTTACCCTCATTCCAATGTGAATTGTTTCAGGATCACCAATTACCTGCGAAGTCAGGCGGGGACCTTCATCAAGCTGAATTATCGCAAGAGTGTAGGGAGTCTGGTCTTCAAAACCTTCCGCAGCTGTATGGATTATTGTATATGATATTATTTCACCAGTACCTTTGAACTTGTAAGGCTCAATATGGCCTACACGCCTGCAGTTTACGCAAAAATTGCGTGGGGGATAGAAATGTTCCCCACATTCTTTACAGCGGGTACCTTCAAGGTTATACCTGCTGCCAAGACTTCTCCAGAATCTTGGAACGGAAGACATCGGATCTCACCTCTCCCTCGAGAAAATATGCACTACTACTGTTGCTCCTGACCCTCCTACATTATGGGTCATGCCGTACTCTGCGCCTTCGACCTGACGCTTGCCTGCTTCTCCGCGCAGCTGAGTTACGATTTCTACAGCCTGTTTTATGCCAGTTGCTCCCACTGGATGTCCGCAGGCTTTGAGACCGCCAGACGTGTTGACAGGAATCCTGCCTCCGATTGCAGTTTCCCCGTTTGCTGTGACAATTCCGCCTTTTCCCTTTTCCGCAAACCCGAGGTCTTCAATTGCGCAAATCTCAGCAATTGTGAAGCAGTCATGCACTTCTACAAGGTCGATGTCTTCAGGCCTCATTTTTGCCATGGAATAAGCTCGCTTTGCAGCCACCACGGTTGCATCGAGGGTTGTTATATCCCGCCGGTCATGAAGCGCAATTGTATCACTTGCCTGAGCGGTTGCCCTGATATAAATGGGAGTATCCGTATATTTATGCGCAATATCCGCTGGGGCAAGCACAAGAGCTGAAGCGCCGTCCGTTATTGGGGAACAGTCAAAAATGTGTAAAGGATCGGCTACCATTATAGAGTTCAACACATCGTCCACAGTGATTCTGTTTTTATACTGAGCAATGGGATTTAAAGAACCATTTTTATGATTCTTTACGGCAGCCTCGGCAAGCTGTTCACTGGTGGTTCCATACCTGTGCATATGCAACCTTGCAATCATTGCATAGATCCCGGGAAAAGTTACCCCTGTCATCCCTTCCCACTCCCGATCAGCCGCTGCTGCAAGAGCTGAAGACGCTTCCTCAGACCCCACATCAGTCATTTTTTCGGCTCCTGCTGCAATCACAATATCATTATAACCGGAAGCTACAGCCATGATGGCCTGCCGCAGGGCAAGCCCACCCGATGCACAGGCAGCCTCAACTCGCGTAGCTGGAACATGCAGGTTCTTAGAAAGTCCCGAATAGTCAGCTATAAGAGCCCCTATATGTTCCTGATCAATAAATCGGCCTCCACTCATATTTCCTACGTAGAGAGAGTCGATTTCTTTTCCTCCAACGCCTGCATCTTCGAGTGCTCCAGCCCCGGCTTCTACCACTATATCTCTAAGGGACTTTTCCCAGAGTTCTCCGAACTTGGTATTTTTTACTCCGATAATTGCTACGTCTCTCATATTCTTCACTCCGTTTTCATGACCGGCGGATCTTCCCTTTATGTTTGGCGTATTTCGCATAATCAATATAGATAGGATTTTTAATCAGTTCGGAAACCGTTGGAGCCCTGTTTCGGATTTCCTCGATCCTGTCTGTAACCGTCATACTAAAAGCATCAGATCCTGCACCTGACCCAAAGGAAGTCGCGAAAATCCTGTCCCCTGGTTTTGCCTGGTCTAGAGTTGCAGCAATTCCCATAAGACAGGAACCTGAATACGTGTTCCCGATTTTTGAAACTACAAGTCCCGGAGCAATCTGGGCCTTAGTGAAACCCAGGGTTTTTGCAGCTTTGGTAGGGAATTTTCCGTTTGGCTGATGGAAAACCGCATAATCATAATCTTCAGGATTTGTCCCGAGTTTTTCCAGAAGACCTTTTGCGCCGTTAGTCACATGCTTGAAGTAGCCTGGTTCTCCTGTAAAACGGCCTCCGTGCTCAGGGTAAGGCATTCCTTCCCTTCTCCAGAAGTCAGGGGTGTCAGTTGTAAAAGAATAAGTGTCTTCAATGATTACGGCAAGCTCGGATTCGTTTTTCCCAATGAGGCAGGCAACTCCTCCTGCAGCTGCAGTATACTCGAGGGCATCACCTGGCGCCCCCTGGGAAACATCGGCTCCTATAGCCATGCCCAGGTCGATCATCCCTGAACTTACCAGTCCCATACAGGCCTGAACTGCGGCTGTCCCTGCCTTACATGCAAACTCGAAGTCTGCTGCAGTCATGTTTGGGGTCGCTCCTATAGCCTGGGCGACAATTGTGCTTGTTGGCTTTACAGCATAGGGATGACTCTCCGATCCCGTATATACCGCCCCAATCCTCTCTGGATCGACCCCGCTTCTTGCCATCGCGTATCTTGCAGCTTCCACAGCTATAGTTGCTGCGTCTTCATCGATATCAGGCACGGATTTTTCATATACCATCAGGCCACTTTTAAGAGCATCTGCATTATCACCCCATACCCGGGCGATTTCTTCAACTTTGATACGGTATCGGGGGACATAAGCACCGTAAGATACGATTCCAATAGTCATTATTTCCACCTGTTTTTGAATGTTTCAGGGCATCAGAATTCAGGGTTTATTCCCTGGCATAGTATTGACTGTATTTTCTCAGTAACTGGACAATCTGGTCAAGATCCATCATAGTAGCGACCAGGGGGATGCGGTCGACTTCTGCCATTTTGATTGCAACAGGCTCGACCTCTTCTTTTCGAAGCCCATGAAGTACCACGGCACCGGGCTTAAGGTTGGTAACCCGGATGGCCACCATTGGGGATTTTCCGGTGCTGACCTTCGTAAAGATCATGGCTCTGTCGGTACTCCAGCCATAGAGCTTCTGAAACTCATGGGAAGAAAGTTCCAGGATTGCTCTCTGGCTGTCAATGACAGAAAAACCGTAAAGAGGCCTTTCAACCCCTTTGTAAACAATATCTCCTTCAATAAGGTTGACCAGTTTAGCAAGCTGTATCGGGATCGTATACTCATATGTTGAGTAAATGGATTTCGTACCGCTTTCGGCATTAAGTATAGATTCGTAAGCGTGAATTTTTTTGCTTCCCCGATCCATATCAATCTCAAGGAGGCACTCAACAATTTTTTTTATAATTAGTGTTCCTGGAGACTTTCGTCTCCCACTTTCATAATCACTGATAACGGAGGGGGAAACCTTAAGATAACTTGCAATGTCAGTCTGGGATATCTCAAAATTTGATCTCCATTTTTTGAGCGACTCTCCCGGCTTTTCCGAAAGAGTTATATCTCCAGCCATTTTTTCCGCCAGACGATTGCGCAGATTTTCTGAGGATTCATTAGATGTCATGACTCACGTACTCTAAGAGGAAACATTACCTTATATATCTAACGAATATGAATTCGGCAATTGTCGCAGAACTTCTGAATCAATGTACTGTAAATGCTCTTAAAAAAATATATAACATTTGCAAAAGAATTAGTATATGATGTCAACCGATTCGTCCAATCAGGAGATAAATGTCTCAGACCTTCTTCTATATATCAACTGCCCGAGGAGAGTATACTTTGTCAGTCGAGGCTTTGAATTGTTTTCGGAAGTGACCGCCTCCAGGCTCGAAAGAATAATCCTGAAAGAACTCTCCTTGAATTATCCCGAAATTGTGAAGGAGTATTCGTTAAACGCCGATAACCTCCATAAAGAGCTTGAAATTTCCCTGACAAAGGTCTGTACAGACCTTCCGCTCCTGTTTCCGAGAGAACTCGCAGGTGTTACAAAGGAGATATTAGAGGAAGGAGAAGCGCGGGCAAGAGCTAAACTTCCCGAAATTGCAGCCAACCTGCTGGGAGCACTTGAAGAATTTGGGAAAGAGCCTATGCTTGCGGCACTTACGCCTGTTAAAACCGAGCCATTTCTGTCCTCAGAAAGACTTAACCTTAAAGGTGTTCCATCAAAACTCGTTTGCTTTGAAGGTGTGCAGGTTCCCTCAATATTAAAGCCAGGAAGCTGCCCTCAACAGGGAGTATGGGCTTCTGACCGGATACATGCCGCAGCTTTTGTCCTGCTTCTTGAAGCCGAAAATGGAAAAGAAGTTCCCTTTGCCTTTGTGGAGTATGTAAGTTTCGGCCTGCTCCGAAGGGTGGCTGTTCGAAGCTCGGATAGGCGGGAAGTGCTCAAAATCTGCAGAGAAGTGAAAAAAATTAAAGACGGAATTATGCCTGAGAGAAAGGAAGAGAAATTCTGTAAGGAGTGCAATTTCTCAGAACACTGCATTTCAGAGTCTTCCCTTATGTCGAAATTTTTCTGAATTAGAAGTGGATGGAAAAAGATTACAACACAATGCATTGGTCATCGGTTAAGAAATTATTTTACCTGAAAGCTATCGATTTTGCATTCGAAGCCGGCCTTAAATTTTGGCCTGTTTACATGAAATCGATGCTCTGCTCCACCTCACAATTTATTAAAATATTTGACAAATGTTGTGGAAATGAAGAGAATGTGTCGCGATTCCTCACTTAACCGAAGACGCATGCAACACAATGGAAAAAGAGTACAATGCAATGAAAAAAGCCGTATTGAGCATGTTAAATGATAGTAAAAAAGTTACACAACTTAAGAATATAATCCAATGACACCACCAGTTTGATTTTCAAGGGCTCAAATCCCAAGTTCTCAAAGTCGCGAATTACGATTTTTCAGTTTTGTTTATAGTTGCTACGGGCTGAATTAAATATATACATCGTCAATTTATAACTATATATATTCTTTTTTATGTATATTAAGGAATATGAGTCGGGGCGTATACTCAAATAAATAATTTATGACCAAATCATCAAACAGTAAAAATATTTGGAAGTAATCTCAGACTCAAAATCAGTTTGAAAATTGCATTGTTAGAGAAATTGGCCGGAAAAGTTATAAGGAGTTAGAAAAGAGGAATTTATGGAGTTAGAAAGTACTTTCCAGGTAAACCAAACTCCATAAAACATGCCCTAAGAGGCACGATTAAGTTAGCTTTGCGCATATTTAAGTTTACCTGATTTTGTCTCCTAGGGAAAAATAACTAGGAGTTAAATGAATGATTAAGAAACAATTTGGAATAGGAATGCTAATTTTAGTAATATTGCTGGTTGGTATTACATTGATACCAGCCGTAAGTGCTGAAAAGCTAGTTGAAGAAACAAACGAGAATGTTTTAGGAACATACGAAGATTCACTTGAAGTAAAATCAATAATCGAGCAGATTCCTCCAACAGATCCATCAATCTTGGAAAAAATGAGTGAAAATAAGAACATTTTAAGAACTTATGGCAAAATTCCTGAGATTACGACAGGTACTGAAGTGTATCAATGGCTGAACAAGTTGGACACTATTAGAGTTAACCTGAATGAGAACAATGAAATGAAGCCATACTTTTATCCTGCAGGCCCACTTGTAGCGTACGGTACAAACGCAGACGGTTACTTTTGGGTTATTTTTGATGAAAGGTATAGCGCTAAAAATGAAGATTTTGATGTCATTTTTGATCTCATAAACAAACAAGCAGTAAAATTAAATATTAAAAATGTACCAATTGTATTCTCTACTGGCACTCCAATAACTCCTGTTTCTGCTTCCATTAACCAAGTTTCAACGATTTCTACAAATCCGTACCTAGTGTCTTGAAAATTTAGTTATTGATCGCATGTTAACTCTGAATCGCTATATATTGATGAGAAGCTATCAAAGATTATGCTCAATAATTAAATTGTCATGACACTAGTTTATCGTCGCCCTATTACCGGGGGAATAGGGGATTCGGTAGTTCAAGGGAGTACGGCAGCTTTAGGGACTATAGGGTTTACTGCCAAAAGAAATAGTGATAATGCTAAAGGATATGTAATTGCTGGGCATACAGCTTGGTTCCAGACAGGCTTGAGTTCATACCAACCATTATACGCCTCTGGAAATCTGGCTGGGACAGTTTCAAAAATAGGCTCAAATACTGATGCAGCTTTTATACCTTATAGCAATGTTGCGGCTAGGATGCATATTGGTGGAGGAAGTTTTGTAAATGTAAACGGTTGTTATTCGGGCGGAATTTCAGGCATGACTCTAACAAAATCTGGAGCTGCAAGTGGATCTGTGACAGGGCAATATCTTGGAGTTTTAACAGGTAAGACAGTTAACGGACATTATATGGATAGAATAGAATTAATGCGTACAACATGCACAGATGGAGATAGTGGTGGTCCTGTGTATTATACTTTTAGTGGCCGTTATAAAATTGTTGGAATAATAAGTGCATCGGCTACAGTAAATGGTAACATACCTGCCACTGTTTATATTCCATGTGGAGAGGTAATGTCTAAACTCGGTGTAACTCCTCTTACCGCATAAGTTTTAAGACGTAAATAATTACGTCTTTTAATTTTTAGAGAGTAAAATGGTGATACTTATGGGCAGAAAACCAGTAATGCTTATTATTCTTGTTTTAAGTATAGTTTTACTTTCAGGAACTGTACTTGCCAATACTTATTATGTATCTTCTTCCGATTTGCATAAAATTAATGACACAAATGGCTGGGCGAAAAGAACCGTGCCATATTCTGGCTGGCTTGAAAATCCAGATAAAACAATTTCCCTGCTCTCAAAATTGAATGAAGAATCTCTTACGAATTGTACAAATCCTGAAAGTCCGATATACGATCCCAATGTATTGAAAGCGTATGGAAAAATTCCTGTAATTAAAAATACTACGCAGTTGGCTGAGTTCAATTCAACCCTACAAACTGTGAGAGACAATTCTATCCGTGAGGTTAAACCGTATCTTTACCCTAAAGGACCGATAGTTGACTATGGGGCTGGCTCCATGCACGGGTATTTTCTGATCAAACTTTACGATTATGAAGGTAACAAAACCGTCTATTCGAAAACCGAGTTAAAGGAAATCTACGAAGTAGTCGAAAAGTACGCATTGGAAGCTGGAACTGATGAAGTTCCGGTAATGTTCTGCCTATGGGATAAAACCGCAATTTTTTATTTTCCTGAAAATAACTCTTCATTTGACGGGAGCATCTTCGGTAAGGATGTCGTCCAACTGACAGATATCGAATTTCCGGTGTATTATTATAATATAGCCAATTCTTCATTCTTACAAATCATAAAAAATGATTCTCTGGATGAAATAAAACCGTATCTTCACCCCAAGGGACCTATAGTTGAATATGGTTCCGACACGATGGAAGGAGTTTTTCCAATAAAACTTTATTATGAAGGAAATAAAACAGTCTATTCTCAAACCGAGCTGGATGAAATCAATAATATTGTAAGGAAGTGTGCGAACAAGGCCGGTCTTGAAAATGTTTCAGTTATGTTTTACAACCAAGAAGGTGTTGTACGCTTTGATAGCTACATTAATGAAAAATATTTCTCTCCCAACAACTCGATATCTGGAGATAAAAATATTATAGAATTCAATAATTCAAACAACAATGACTCAAAATCCCTTTATAAAAATAGTTCGAACTTAATTAGCTCAAGTGAAAATGAATCGAGTAAAAATAACTCTACTCCAGGCTTAGGATTATTGGGCGGCTTGGCCTGCCTTTGTGGAGGATGGAAGTTTGGTAAGAAATAAGTGCCAAAATGGATTTTGATGTCATTACTTATCGGACTGAACTAGCATTAAAGACAAACGCTGTCTAGGGAAAACTGTCTAGGGAAAAAGAGGAAAAATAAAATCATGTTAACAATACAAATTGACACTTTTTCGATTCCATTCTCATCTATAGCTATATTTAATAAGGCACACAGAGGAGATATTTTCATAAGAGCTCTGGGAATAACGGTACTTGTGATTTTAATACTGGCGGGCGCAGCATGTGCAGCTCCATTTGCATATGTTGCGAGTCTGGGAGTTGACACAGGAACTGTTTTTGTAATTGATACAGCAACCGATAATCTTACAGCAGTAGTGCCTGTAGGAGGGTGGCCTGAAAGTGTTGCAGTCAACTCTGCAGGAACAAAGGTATATGTGGCAACCGGATTTGACCCCACTGTCTCTATAATTGACACAGCAACAAATACGGTTAGTAACACAGTGAATACAGGAGGAAGTTATCCCTGGGGAGTTGCAGTCAACCCTGCAGGAACAAGGGTTTATGTGACAAATCGCTACAGTGTGGCGGATAATGACAGCAACAATATCTCAGTAATTGACACGGCAACGAATAGCGTAACGGCCATGATTAATATCGGAATAAGTACTGTTAACGTTGCAATCACCCCAGATGGGGAAAAAATCTATGCTGTGAACAGCCGCAACAACACTACTTCTGTAATCGATGCGGCTACAAAAAAAGTTACAGTCACGGTGCCTGTAGGAGACCATCCTTCTGATATTGCAGTTACTCCTAATGGAAATAAGGTGTATGTGACCAATACAGGCAGCAACGACATATCAGTACTCAATACAGAAACAAACACCGTTACAGCCACAGTGCCTGTAGAAGATGGTCCAGGTGATATTGCAGTCACACCGGACGGAACAAAAGTTTATGTGGCAAATTGGAAGAGCAACAACGTTTCCGTAATTGATGCAACAACAAATACTGTCACAGCCACGGTGCCTGTAGGAAGTTATCCACGGGGAATTGCAGTCACACCGGACGGAAAAAAGATATATGTTACAAACGCCGAAAGCGACAATGTCTCCGTAATTGATACAGATACAAACAAAGTTACAGCAACTGTGAATTCAGGAAAATATACTATAAACTATCCTACTGGAGTTGCCATTGGGCCTTTTATAGATTCTAATATGACTGGTCAAAGCACAAGGGTAGCTTCCAATGCAAATGAAGATACAGAAGCCGAAGAAGATAACCTACCATTTGAAGAAAAAAAAGCTGTTGAACTCAATAATTCAAAGAATAATAATTCTGAGTCTGATAATGGTAGTAGCTCAAGTGGAAATGAATCGAGTAAAAAGAACTCCACTCCAGGCTTCGGATTATTGAGTGGTTTGGCCTGCCTCTTTGGAGGATGGAAGTTCAGGAAGAAGTAAGTGCCAAAATGAGGTTTAAATGCCGTTACTTATTGGACTGAACTTGCATTGAAGACAAAGAATGCTTATGGAAAAAGAGGAAAAATAAAATAATACAAACAACACTTATTGATAATTTTCCGATATTTACCTTTATGAATACCAATTTTTAGCGCAAAACCTCCACCTTGACCCCTTTTTTCGAGCCCACTATAGTATTATATAAGCTAGCTGCAATACGCCCTATGAAGTATCCAGATACTCCATAAAATATAGGTAGACTAAGTACAGCCCACTTCCCGAAAATCAAGGAAAAAATTCCGAATTTTTTTGGCATAGAAATTCCCATTAAAGCAGCGATTGTTGTAAAAAACCCAAAAACTAAACCCATTGTTCCATAAAAGATTGTAAGGATTTTCCCGAATCCGGCTGAATCTATTTCTTTTATGACTACCATGAAGTTCCCCCAATATCCATTAGTTCTGCATTTGTATATATCTATATCATGAGCCGATTCTGAAACCAGTCTAATAAATAGCAGTCTAAGCAATAGTAATTTTATTATTTTTAATAGTATATTATTCTGTAAAACAGATTACATTTGTGGAAGTCCATAGACCTTTATCTTTTTCCACAGAAACAACATACAATAATGCTTCTTGAAGATGCAAGAAAATTAATGAATAGAATTTATCTGTAATTGCAACAGGTTGTATATTGAAAGATGTTCTGTCGCTATGGTCCCAAGTTAACAATTATGATTTAATCTCCACTTATGTGAAACATGGTATCTATCAGGAAATTTTTAACGAATTGTTAAACAGAATTATGACTTGAAGAAAACAGATCTTTCCTATTATATTACTCAAAGAAGCATAACTTATGCGTTTAGATATGAGATGGGAAATATAAGTTAATGTGGAAGAGTATATTATCGAGTAAGATTATTTTGTAATGAAGAAGAATGAGTTAACACTTTTTCTGATATATGAACTGAAACAATTGCTTGATAATATCAATAAATTTTATTGGAAGGGTGGGCAAATATATATTTTAAAAATAGCAACACAAGAGGACTATAATTTTATTTATAACTTGAATAAGGCTAACATAGAAGATTATGTAATAAAAACATGGGGCAATTGGAATGAAGATTTTCAAAGTGAATTTTTCAGCAGGTATTTCCAAACTATAGAATTCCAGATTATTGTTGTAAATGATAAAAATGTTGGCATTGTTGCTTTCAGTCGAAGTGAAAAATCCATTGTTATTGATGAAATACAAATATTGCCTGAATATCAGAATAAAGGAATAGGAACTTTAATTCTTTCAGATATTATTGCCGATGCTCAAAAGGCAAAAATAGAAATAAATCTCAGAGTGTTAAAAGTTAATAATATAGCTCAAAATTTTTACAACAAACTTGGTTTTGAAAAAATTGGAAATACAGAAACTCATTTTCTTCTTAGTAAAAAACCCAATTTGCATATTCCGGATTATCCAGATATTGAATCCAGGGTATCCAGACACTAAACTGAAACATTCAGACCGGTTTTGTCAAGACGTTATAGCTAAAAGAGTCCATACATGCGTCTTCGGTTAAGTGAGAAATCACGATAAATTGCGTCCATCCCCATAACAGTTGCAAAATATTTAATTTTATTATAGGCTGGAACAGAGTATCGATTTCATGTAAATAGTCCAAAACTTAAAGCAGGATTTGGGTGCAAAATCGATAGCCTTCTGGCAAGAAAATTCCATGACCAATGACAAATGATTATTTATCAGGAAATTTTTAACTAATTATAAACAGAAGTTATGACTTGAAGAAAACAGATTTTTCCTATTATATTACTGATACAGAGATATTCCTGCTAAATGTTCGTACTATCATATTATTGAGTTTGAGGAAAAAGCATGATGGTTTTCTTTGATATAGATGGTACTCTGTTGGATCATAAAAGTGCAGAATTTACGGGGGTCAAATTATTTTACCAGAATTACCGAAATTTTTTTGGCATGGATTTTAATGAATTTTATTCTATTTGGTGCAAACTATCAGAAAAACACTTTGAAAAATATTTAGCCAAAAAATGCTCTTTTGAAGAGCAGCGAATAGAGCGAATTAAAGAACTTTATTTAAAAAGAAATATTAATCTGTCAAGTGAAGAAGCACTTGAAGCATTTGATTACTATTTACGCAATTATGAATTAAGTTGGAAACCCTTTAATGATGTGATACCCTGCTTGAAAAAACTTTCAAAATTAAAAATGGGTATTATCAGTAATGGCGATTTAGGGCAACAAAAATTAAAGCTGGATAAAATGAAAATATCTCACTACTTTGTTGATATCGTAGCAGCAGGAGAATTTAATGTTTCAAAACCCCATACGGGAATATTTGAAATCGCATGTAAAAGAAATGGTGAAGAACCAGAAAAATGCTTCTATGTTGGAGACACCATCGAAACTGATATTATACCATGTGAGAAAATTGGAATGAAAGGCATATGGATTAATAGAGATAACAAAACTTTGCAAAACAAAAACATTAAAATTATTATCTCATTGAAAGAACTTGCCAATGTATTATGCGAGAATGTGTCACAATCCTTGGATTATTGAGCCTTGTTCAAAGATCAGAGCATTTGGAAAAACAGTACGTTCCAATACATAATTTTGATTAAACTTTTTTTAAAGAGCTTAAGAAAAGCCAAGACTTTTTAAATAAATTTTTGCTCAAGCTTTTTTTTAAAAAGCTTGAGCCAAAGCCTTTTAAAGGTGAACCTCTCTCAATCTGCTTGACATGTCCAGACCAGCATATCTTGGAAAAATGCTTCTGCACTGGTGTGAGGCCTGTAATGTGCCTGTGCTAGGTAAAAAGTGCGGATGCGGCAAAAATACAAAAAAAGTTGAGGTCACCCCTCCAGGGGATATCCGCCCGGCTTTTGATTATGATATAAAACGCATAAACTCGGTTTCGGAAAAACAGTTCAATGCGCCACTTATACCTGAAGAACACCTTGCAGTGCTAAATAAAGCTCCGTATGAAGACCGTATGGATGAGATTATAGTTGACGGGGAAGTGCTTGCGTCTCTCAGATTTGAAATAGAGAGCTGCGAATGGGTTCTGCTTCCAAGGCTCGAAGGGGCAAGAAGGCTTTTCCAGGGAAGGGATAGAAAAGCCCTGAAAAAATGGGTTGTTATCGAGCAGGCAGTCGTACCTTTTATCCTGGAAAAAGGAGCAAGTGTTCTGGCGCCCGGGGTTCTTGATGCCGATCCTGAAATTAAAAAAGAAGATGAAGTAGTTGTACTAAACCCTGCAGGAGAAGTAATCTGCTGTGGGCGGGCCCGAATGACAGGAAAGGAAATGTGTGAGGAAAACCACGGGCATGCCGTAAAACCGCGCTGGAGCGGAAACCCAGAGCCTCAAAAAACAAAACTTGGAGGGCAATCCTGGGAAGATGCCGTAAAAGCCAACGAAAAAATTCTGGACGGCATGATAGAAAGATCCCATGCTTTCATAAAAAATGTCGCCGGAAGCATGGACCTGAAAGTAAGCGTATCCTATTCCGGGGGTAAGGATAGCCTTGCTGTGCTCCAGTTAGTTAGTGAAAGTCTTGACGATTACGAGATTATGTTTGCAGATACTGGGCTTGAGTTTCCGGAAACCGTTGAGAACGTCAAACAGGTTGTAGAACACTACGGGAAAAAACTCAGGACATCAAGTGCAGGAGACGCTTTCTGGAACTCAATAAGTATTTTTGGCCCTCCTACAATGGATACCCGCTGGTGCTGCAAGATCTGTAAACTCGGGCCGATCACCAGGTTAATTGATGAGAACTACGAAGGCGGATGCCTTAGTTTCATAGGACAGCGCCAGTATGAATCCCATGCCCGTTCAATCAGTAAGAAAGTCTGGAAAAATCCCTGGGTGGGAAACCAGGTAGGAGCATCCCCTATACAGGAATGGACAGCTCTTCATATTTGGCTTTACCTTTTCAGGACAAAAGCTCCCTATAATCCGGCTTATGAGAAAGGATATGACAGGATGGGATGCTGGCTCTGCCCATCTTCCTCTCTTGCAGATTTCTTCCAGCTTGAAGAAAGCCATCCTGACCTTGCAAAAAAGCTGAACTCCCATCTCCTTGCCTATGCCGAGAAAATGGGGCTTTCTCCTGAGTGGGTAAAGTACGGTTTATGGCGCTATAAACGATATCCTCGTGTTCTCCAGAAACTTGCTGAGAAAAAAGAAATTTCTCTTATTCCATCCCAAGAAGCTCCAACAGAACTTCATTTTGAAGTAGCAACAGGGTACAGGCCCTGCAAAGCAGGAGGAATATCTGCGGACGGAAGCTTCGGGCAGGCAATTGACATAGAAACCCTGAAAGAAAGCGGAATGCTTTCACCCATCGGAAAGGCTTCTTTCATAGAAGGAGCCGCGTCGGTAGCTTTCAGAGAATCCAGGGCACAGGTTTTTGCCTCAGGGAATGTTAATGGGAGAAGTGAGAACGAAACCGAGCTAAAAAAACTTATGAGAATTGTTGAGCTCTCGGTAAGAAGGGCTTTACTCTGCCAGGGGTGCGGAGTTTGCGTGGGCCACTGTGAGCATAATGCGATTGAAATGAAAGAAAAGAAGGTAAGGATTAAAGAAAACTGCATTCACTGCGGAGCATGTATTGAAGTCTGCCCGCTTGTTAAATTTATTTAAACTCATTCATAAACTCTTACATTTACACGAATTAGAACGGAGTACTTTGCAGAAAGAAAAAGTGAGAACCCAAATAGAGGTAAATGTAAAACTTCAAAAAGGCAAACTTAATAATCAAAAAAAAGACAAAACTCAATTTGTGTAGCCTTAACAAGGCTACCTGAATAGTTACAGCTCAATAATCAAAAAGGCTTTTCTGGCCCATCCTTTTTTGAAGTTCTCCTACCCTGACACCTACACGTCTGAACTCAGTCCGGCTTTCCGAAAGGAACTCATTAAGGATTTCGCGAGTCACCTCGAGAAGAGTTTCCTTTGAATAGGCCGGGTGGTTTAGTGTACGGCTTTTAGTGTACATCCTGAACTTTGAATTTATGACCGTAATAGTTACAGTCCTGAAGGAAAGCTCCCTTGAATCGAGTTTTGAAATTACATCCCCTGCCAACCTGTCAAGTAACTGAGAAATAAGGTTGATGTCAAGTGTATCTTCAGGCAGGGTTGCAATCCGCCCTATCTGTTCAGAGCCGTCCCTTTCTTTCAGGAGTGAATCATCGATGCCTGATGCAGCCTGTTTAAGCCAGATACCCCGAGTTTTTCCGAAAGTTGAGATCAGGTCAATAACGTCGTGTTCAGCAAGATCTTTTATTGTGACTATGCCCATTTCCTGCAGTTTTCCTGCGGTTACATCCCCTATTCCCCAGAGTTTGGACACCTTGAGAGGCCAGAGAAAACTCTCGAGTTTGTCCGGACTTATAACAGTAATCCCATCGGGTTTCCGGACAGAGGATGCCATCTTGGCAATAAGCTTATTTGGACCTACCCCCACCGAACAGGTCAGCTTCTCTTTATCCTTTATTTCATTTTTAATTTGGGTTCCAATCTCAAAGGCAAGGTTAAAATCCCCACCTGTTTTTTCGGTAATTTCCAGGAAGGCTTCATCTATACTGATCTGTTCAAACGCTTCCCCTGCCTCCCTGGCATCCGCATAACTCCTGAGAATTTCCATAACCCGGTCCGAGACCAAAGTATAGAAATCCTTTCGTACAGGCAGGAAAACAGCTTCAGGATTTAGTTTTTTTGCCTTCGAACATGGCATGCCTGCCCTGATTCCTGACTCTCGTGCAGTATAATTACAGGTACTTACAGCCCCACTGAGCCCACCTCTTCCGGAAAGCATGCAGACCACGACGGCTTTTCCCTGAAGTTCAGGGTTTTCCCGCTCTTCAATCGCTGCATAAAAAGAGTCCATATCTACATGGAGAACGATACGCTGCATCGAAAAAAATAGGTTGGGAAGATTTGTATAGTTATCTCTCAAACTTCAAAAATATAAAAGTACAAACCATAACACATAAGAAAGATAACTTCATTATTTGTAACACTATTTTTAAAAAAGTTAGTTTGCAGTAGTAGACGCGATTTTCATACAGGACGTTTTCAGTATGAGCACTCCGAATTCCCCACATAACTCAGAAGAAACAGCAACTTTCCCAAAAGAAACAACAGGCAGAACGAGCCAGATATCCGGAACATGTTCCGAAAAACCGGGCAAGGCCTCAGAAAGAAACGGTATTCCTGTACTGGAAGTCAGAGACCTCTGCCATAGATATCCTCATCTTGATTCAAACACCCTGGATAAAATCAACCTCAAAGTGTTCAAAGGGGAGAGAGTTGCAGTGCTTGGGGCTAATGGAGCAGGAAAATCGACTTTGTTCAAGCACCTCAACGGGATCTTGCGTCCTCTTTCAGGGGAAGTCCTGATAAAAGGAGAAAAAATGACTAAGAAAAATCTCCGTACATGCAGGGAAACCGTAGGAATCGTCTTCCAGGATCCCGATGACCAGGTGCTTGCTCCGAGTGTTGAAGAAGATATTGCTTTTGGGCCAATTAATATGGGTTTGCCCAGAAGTGAAGTCGAAAGGAGAGTAAAAGAAGCCCTTGAGATGGTCGGACTCACAGGTTTTGAGGAAAGGGCCCCGCATCATCTGAGCGGAGGGCAGAAGAAACTTGTGGCGATCGCAGGCATCCTTGCCATGCGCCCTGAGGTTATAGTCCTTGATGAGCCAACAGCCGGACTTGACCCTCTCAGTTCGGCTCGCGTTCTTGAATTAATTATGAAGATGAATAGGGAACTTGGAATCACCCTGCTACTTTCTACCCATAATGTGGATGTAGTTCCTTATTTTGCAGAAAGGGTTTTTGTTCTCCATCATGGAAGACTTGAGGCTGATGGAAGCCCTTACGAGATTTTCAGCGATCCAGAACTCCTCAGGAAAGCTCACCTCAGACTTCCGAGAGTGGCTGAAGTATTCGAGATGCTCCAGCAAAGAGGACTCAGTGTTAACATGCAGATAACAGCTGAAGCAGCCAGAGATGAAATACTGCGGCTCGTAAACTCGGGACAGCAAAAGATGAGGCTTGAGTGAAAGCTGGAAAGAGTCCTCGGAGGAGAAATTTCAATGGTAACGCTCACGGATATTGAACGCGAATCATATAAAGACAGCCCAGTACACAGGCTTGACCCCCGGATAAAGCTGCTTTTTACACTTGCAATAATCATATATGCAGTTAGCCTGCCCCGGATTCACGAAAAAAATATTATCCGCCTTTTTGCCATAGAGGTTTATTTACTGCTTCTGGTGCTTGCTGCAGGACTCGACTTAAGATACTTCTTCCTTCGTATTCTTGCGATTTTACCATTCGGACTCGCAATTATTCTTATCCAGCCATTCCTCAGACCTTCCTTTATAGAAAATTATACTCCATACCCTCTTGACCTGCCTTTCGGGCTCAGTATAACTTATGAAGGACTTGACTTTGGAAGTACACTGCTTGCAAAATTTCTGGTCTGCATAACAGCTATTATCCTGTTTTCTTCTACTACGCGGCTAAGAGATATGGTTGCGGCTGCAGACAGGATAGGCATTCCAAGAGAGTTTACCCTGCTTTTGAGCATGATGATACGCTATCTTTTCCTTTTCTGGGCCGTTCTCAAAAGGATAAGGATCGCACAGCAAACAAGGCTCTTTGATATATGGAACAAAGATGTGCCAAGAAAATGGGTCATCGAGCAGGTCGGAAACAGCATAAGTTCGATTTTCATACGCTCCTACGAGCAGGGAGAAAGGACCTATATAAGCATGCTTTGCAGAGGTTACGGAAGTGGTCACGAAAAGGCTTATTACAGAGCAAAGATCAGAGCTCAGGACATCTTCTTCTTGCTTCTGAGTGCAGGATGCATATTATATATCCATATTTATATCTGAAAGAAGCTTCTACCGCTACACTACTTCCTTAGATCTTCTGAGAACTGATTATTTCTGAGAACTGATTATTTCTGAGAACTGATTATTTCTGAGAACTGATTATTTCTGAGAACTGATTATTATAGAAGATTTTGAAAACCGCTCCCTACAGCCAGAAGATTTTATCTCTTTTTCAAAAATACAACCGTATTATTAACTGGAGGTTCCGGCTGAACCCTGAGATATTCTTCAAATCCTGAAGGCAGTTCAAAGAGGAAATTACTGTCCAGAATTCTCCGAAGGCCCTTTTCATAAAGGCGGTAGGAAACTTTACTTCCTTTGGGAAGGACTTTTGCAAAGTGCTCGAATATCTCTTCTTTAGGTTCAGCCTGGGCAGCGACCATGTAAAGGTCACATCTGGTTTTAAGGGGCAGGATGAAATGGTTTCCTTCGATTATCTCGATACTTTCGGAAAGACCGAGACAGGCAATTACTTCCCGGGAGAGGCTTGCCCTTTTTCCATCCTGTTCAATTCCGATTCCGAAAAGACCGTGTTCACGACAGAGCATTATCAGACTAAGCGGTAGAGGGCCGCTTCCAAGAAAAAGAACACAATCCTTTGGTTTAAGACCTGAACCTGTATATTCGGTGCTGGCAAGCTGCAGGTAGTTCGGATAAAATGTAAAATTATGGAGAGTTTGCCACGGATTCGAGCTTTCAAGAAGACTTTTTGCTTTTTCGATTTCAAGTTTCAAATTGTATAAAAACCGAAAGCGAGAAATCTCAGCAATCAAAATATTAAAATCAGGGCTTTCAAAGAGTACCTCAATAGACTGTTCATCTATATCCAGAGATACCAGTTCATCCAGCCTTTTAAACACGGCATACAGTTCAGGAGAGGAATTATCCAGGATATCGGTTTCTTTAAGATCTTTTACCTGGGCATAGATCTGGCTAAATTCGGTAATTAGGGGCTCAACATCGATTTTTTGAATGTTACTCACACTCCATGAAGACCAGAGTATTGTTTACTTTTCCAGTGGGATAGATTTCTTTTATTTTTCTGAAACCTTTAATCTGTTCCGGCTGGACTGGCCAGTATAGCAATTGTCTTATGCCGCTATAGTTGCGATAGCACACTGAAACAGGTTTTTTGGAACTCGATTTTCGATTTTTTATCATCATATGTAAGTTATCGAAGATGCGCTGTTTGGGTTCGGCAAGTCCTGCTATAAGCACAGAGTCCCATTCAATTTTTGAAAGTACGGTTTCGTCTCCCTCAAGAATACTGATTTCCTTTTCAAGCCCAAAGTGCTTTATACAGCTTTTTGCCAGACCCACTGCTTCAGGGTCCTGATCTACACCAATGCAACGGATGCCGTATAATTTACTGAAAAGAAGTAGAGTAACAGGAAGGGGACCGCAGCCTATGAAAGCCAGCACTTCAATTCCGGGGGATGCCTGAACTTGAGTCTTGATCATTTTTTCGTATCTGGGATATAGAGGAAAAGATTCCAGCATTTTCCAGGGTTCCTTGCAAGCCAGGATATTTTTTGCTAGCTGAGTCTCATGCAGACTAAAAAAATGAGTATAACTGGTGTAAATCGCAGGAAGGACGGAGCTGATCACCGGGTCTCTAAGTAAGGCCAGACAGAGATCTTCAGCAACATCCAGATGCCCAAATTCATCGAGCTCGGAAAATATCTCATAAAGTTCAGCCATATTTGATTCTGCAATTTTGCTTAAATCGCGATCTTTAATATTGCTGTAAAAATGTAAGATATGGGACCTTATGTCATATAATTGCGGCTCATAGTCTTGAAATGGGGGTAGTAAACTGCTACCCTCAACACTTAGTAAGCTGTTCATGAGATCACACTACTCCGTGTTATTTATTGATAATATATTAATAAAAATATATTTTGTATACAATTAATCTTTGTTGAATTCATATAAACTTATCTACAATTTAGGAAAAGTAAGTATATTGAAAAGTTTCATTATATTAAGTAAAAAATAAGACAAAAAACGTAAGATGGTTTAGTAAAAATCATTAAAACCATACGAAAACAAAAAAATGATATTTGTTAACGGTGTGAAAATAAAAATGTTGCGGCATTTTAGGGGAATTTAGACATATACTTCAAATTAATGGATAAGTAGATTTCATGATTTTGTGAAAAATCCAAAAACGCAACTAAATTTGAGAAAGTGTTTCAATCAAACGACGCATTAAACATAATAACTATAGGATAAAATCCAAATTGAAGGAGATGCGTATGAAATAATAATGATGTACAGTGTAAAAATGTACCAAAGTTATTTCAGGTAGATCCTAAGTGACAGCTTCCGCCATTAAAATGGCAGGCATCTAGGGTATTTCAACCCACGCCATACTGCCCTATGGCGAGTATTTATCTGTCTCGCCGCCACCGTTTAAACTTATACCTACAGAACTTCTCTGTAGAACCTTATAGTTTAAGTTTAGAGCAAAGCCTGATTGACCTACTTGAGTCTTTTCAACTTCTGGTAGCAAAGATCAGGCATTAATAATATGGTGTGGCAGTAAAAAAACATTATCAGTTGATGGAATTATAGAAAGTTGATGGTTATATCCTGCGATTGAAATCGTAGGGATTAGCCTTTATTGCTCCTAAAAAATAACGGAATCAAAGAGATTGATTTTTACTCTTTCTGTCCAGAGATAAGAAAAATAGAGTTATTCCCAAAAAGCCTCTGCGTAGATGATTGTTTATCTTTTGTGAACTACCTCTCCCTAAACTCTTCGCAAAGCTTAGAGTTTTAAGGAAGAAGCTTCTTGGTTCATTCTTCCGACTAATGCTGACAAGTCACACAAGCCCTTCCCCGCTTTCCGCAGGTGTAAGAAGAGGGTTGACTACAGTGTTTACAAATCCAATTTCAGTAAAGAGGAAATAAGCTTTTTCCGGGGTATTTCCTCATAGAAAGGCAGAAAATTACGAATTGGCCCATAATAGTCCTTGAAACTACCGAATTGTGCAGATTCTTTTTAATAAATTTGTCAGCCTATTCATAAACCGCTCTTTAAATACGCCTGCTTAGCCTGGGATCAAACCAATTTTCATATATAGCAAAAACCATCCCTCCTGGTTTAAGGACTCGCTTCCATTCCCAAACAGCACAGGAAGGCTGCTGAATAGTCCATCCCGAATTTGACAGATATTATTAATTACCACAGTAGTTTCTTACAAAAAACACATTGCATTGACACATTACCTTGTAGTAAAATGAAATATATTAGAAATCAATAAACACAAGAGATAAATTTGAATTGTATGAAGAAAACAGAAGCTTGAAGCAAATTTATACATTATGAAATGTATGCGTCTGTCAAATAAGGGGTCCATAGCAGAAATTTGTTCGTGACCAGATCGAAATAACTGTTCTCAAAAGGCAGGTTTTCCGCGTTTCCATGAAAAAAGTCAATTTTAAGCCCCAAGCTATCTTCATTCTTCTTCGCTTTCTTGAGCATACCTGCGGAAAGATCCATGCCTGTTACTTTATGACCCATCTCAGCAAAGAAAAAGGCGAGAAACTCAGTGCCTGTAGTACCCACATCCAGTATGTTTAAACGCTCACCGAAAGCCAGGGAGTTTTCAAATATTTGTTTTCAGACAGCGCGTTCTTCTTCGTCAAAGCCATTTACCCCGTTTATGTATGTGGAAGATCTTATGTTCCAGTAACTGGCAATATATTTTTTGCCGTCTATAAAAATACCTCCACGAAATTATAAGAGAGATCTTTGTCTACCCTCCTTTTAAAGAAGTTTTTTGGATTTTTTAAGTTAAAGATTTGGAAGGCTTCAACTCTGAATCCATTTTCAGTTGGTTTGGAAATCCTTCAATTTTCCAAAAAGAGAGTTTTAGAACTTTTTCGGCAGTGTTGTAAATTTTATGTAAACTTAAAACCAAGTTCAGAAATTACTATGATTTGGCTCTATTGGTTGTTTTATCCTTCAGTGTCATTCTTTGTGACAAACGGTTTCGACTTCCGAAGTCTAATTTTCAGGCATTTTATGCGTGTATTTTTTAACCTAATAACATTTGTTCTTGCAATTTTCTCAGACATATTTTACTCCTTTCCTGGCCAGACAGGATATTCTCAACGTCTTGCCCATACGTTAAATAGATTTCTTAAAATAAATTATTTCCTGTTGGCCATAATATGCATACAAAATTAATAAATTTGTTTATAAAAATAATACCAGAATGAAATTTAACGATGCAGGTCAGTTAAAAAAGTTATTTTAAAGAATAGAAATATTCCAGTAAATCTGGGTCCAATAGATCTACAGAAGGTTATTTTGAGAATTAAAGACTTTAAGCTTCCCTGTTTTCAGAGCTAAGAGAGTTCTAAAAGATCTAAAGCAATTTGAGTTTCTTTGTATCCCCCGAGATATTAACACTAATTGTTAATTTTGTAGGATAAAGTATTTATTATTTAAGATGTTTTACTATAGAGTAATACTAAAATTGAATTTAGTAATACCCATGGCTTTTTATTGTGGAAAATATGGTCAAGAGGGGTAGATTCACGGTGCAGGGAATAAGAACAAAGAAAATTTCGCCAAAGGAAAAAAATAGCTTGCCGGTACATAAAGTGCAGGACAAGTTATTCCCTGTATCTTCACCAGTCCCTCCTGTTGCCCTATACTTCTCTCCTTTTACTTATCCTGTTTCTAATCCTGCTCTGGACTGTTCGTTTTTTTCTCCAGGGCCCCTCTATCTCGATCTGAACATTTACCGGGAAACTGCGATAAAAGCTCTTATCAAAGAACAAAGTGAGGATCTGTACCGGCTAATCGAAAAAGTCAAATTTGACGGAAAATACTATCGGGTAAAGTGTGTGCGTTTCGGAGAATGGAAACACTGCTGGGACCTGGCAGTTCGAGTGCAATTTTGTGGAATGATGCCGGGGTTAGCTTTCGAGCCGAGAAAGATCATTTCTAGAGAAGACAAGAAAATAATATACAGATCCCTTGTCCTGGTAAATCCATATGAGTTATGGGAAAGAAAACTGGTCGAAAAATTATGGAACCTTCGGGATAGAATTGAATACCTGATAGCGAAAATCCTCTTTCATGAGTGCATCCATATCCTTATCTTCCTAGGAAAAACTCTACCTTCAGATTTTAAGCAGACGAATATTTTCTTTGAATTCAAAGAGCTGCTTAAGTTTGCAAACTCGAAGAAATTGTGCCCTGAAAGTTGTGGCGTCCAGTACCACCTACGTAATCTAGTTGACCTTTGCCCAAGCTTTTCCAAACACTCCGAAGAAAAACCAGCCCTAGTTACTGAGCTTTACGAGTTTCTGATCCACGAAAAATACAGCATCAAAAAAACCGATCTGGCTTTCGGCCTTCCCTGCAGCAACAGAAAAATTTCCCAGAACTATGTGAAACTAGCAGCTTTGAAAATGGGCCCCTGTATGGAATTTGACAAAAAAATCTGGAAAAAGGAGGTTAACAGGTTGCAGAAGGATCTGGAAAAACTGTATGACAGGATTGATGATAACCAGAGCTGAGGGTGAGAGAAATTGAAAAATTCCCTTGAAAAGCTTGAACATGCAGGTGATGGGGAAGAGGCAATTCAAGTTTATCTTGAAGTAAAACCTGATATTGTATCATTGGTCATCGGTTAAGGAATTTTCTTGCCTGAAAGCTATCGATTTTGCATTAGAAGCCGTCCTTAAATTTTGGCCTTTTTACATGAAATCGAGACCCTGTTCCAGCTCACAATTTATTAAAAGATTTTACAAACGTTGGGACATTACTGAAATTTGTCATGATTCCTCACTTAACCGAAGACGCATAGAGTCAAATTAGCTTATTTAACTCAATATTGGACCTCCATGACCGAAATAATAAATCAGAGTCTGAAGCTCAAAATTACTTTTATATTATCCACATTGAGTATACATGGTTCTCTCACCAATATGTGTAAAATCAGAACATCCTATTGTAAGGGTTAATGAAATTTTGATTAAGTTCAGACAACAAATGGCTATGAAAAAAAATCATTAGTTTAACCTGGAGTTCTGAAGCTTTGCATCCAATCCCTGCCTGCTTTGTTACCACAGGCAGGGCAAAAAGGAGTTCGGATGACTTAGGCGATTTAGGAGGTAATTTTATCTTGTGTCTGTTCGCCAGAGATCCTTTATCGATATTACCAGCTGATATTTAAGACTTTTGGTATATTTTCTGTTACAAATTGCTAACTTTTGTAATAATATTCTTACGCTGCCCGGGCATTATTTCCGGGAGAATTTACCATCTTGCAGCGACAAAACATTAAGTGCGAGTGAAGGGGTTTAAAAAGCTACATAATACGAATAAACACAACTCAGGGAAACAAAATAGGTTGAATCTTTTAGACCTAACCGACAAATTCACTTTAGTTATTTTTAAACGAAGATACCCAGTTCTTTTTTCGTTAAGTTTTAAAACAGATTAGGAGACAAAGTCAAAAAATTAACGTGGAAAAGTATTAGATTTAATGCAAGATACCAGGATACCTTATTTGACTAAAAAATAAAAATACAGACACAAGAGAAGGCTTCAATAAAAAAATTTTCAAAAAAAGTAATACCAAAACGTATATATGTAATACTAAACAATGTGATGCTATTGGATGTATTCTTCAAAAACAGTTACCAGAAACATTGTAAGAAACTCAAAGAGATTAAGATTATTCCTGAAAAAGAATTTTCGGGTTTTATGTTAAGGATATTTTTCTATTCCTTGCTTTAGGAATATTCCTGAACCTAAAGAACTTCTGTTTGGATTTACAGGAAATAAGAGATATGGGTAAAAGAGGGAAGTGAAATGCATATACCTGATTCATTCATACCGCTTAGCCAGGCAGTAATTTACTGGGTTATTGCCCTTCCATTTATTATAATGTCAATGAAATGGGCAAAAAACGAGCTTGACGAGATGAAAGTACCAATTCTTGCCGCTCTTGCGGCAGGAATTTTTGCAATTCAGGCCATGAATATTCCCATAGGGATGGGAACAAGCGGGCATATGGTAGGAGCAGCACTTGTTGCCATTATCTTCGGAAGCCCCTGGGCTGGAGTTCTTGTGCTTACTCTAGTCCTGCTTGTGCAGGGATTCGCCTTCGGTGATGGGGGAGTCACTACCATGGGAGCGAATATTCTGAATATGGGCGTTATTTCCGGGTTTGTCGGATACTATACATATGTTGCCCTTCGCAATAAGGCAGGCACAAGCATCGCAGCTTTCGGAGGCGCCTGGCTTGGACTATTTATTTCGGCAATAGCCTGTGCGATTGAGATGTGGATTGCTGGTACCTTTCCTCTGCGTGCCGGACTTATAGCCATGGGAACTTATCATCTGATTATCGGTTTCATAGGAGAAGGCCTGATCACTTCAATTGTAATCACGGCGATTGCAAAATCCCGTCCTGACCTTCTTGAGGATAATTTCACTGCCAGACCAGAAAAGCATAAAAAGGAGGCACATGCATGAGCGGGAAATCAAACATGAAATTCTTTTACGTCGGAATTGCGATTGCAATTCTGCTCGCGGTTCTAGCCCCTTTCCTTGCATCCTCCGACCCCGACGGACTGGAAAGTGCTGCTGGAGGGGTAGTCGAAGAATCGAAGATGTCCAAAATTGAAAAGACTGAACCTGTAGTAGGCTCTCCGATGCCTGACTATTCAATAGAAGGTCTGGGAAAAGGAGGAGAAGTAGCAGCAATAGCTGTTGGAACACTTGCAGTACTGGCAATCAGTTTAGGGCTGGGAAAAGTTTTTAGCAAAAAAAACTGAACATAAAATAGAGTTCTCTTTCCTTAAAAACCGTTTCTCTTCCCGAAATGTAGGGGAGAAACGGCTCACATATAAAAAGATCTTTGAAAAGGTAAATCTTTTCAGTAAAACTTTACAGATTTTGCTTCAATAAAATAATTTAGTCTTCTGTCTCTGGAAAAAACATTCAAGCACTGCTAATAAATATAACACTCGAAGGACATAAGTCCTTTACAATACAGATTTTGCATTTTGGTTTTTTTGCCTGGCAGACCTTCCTCCCATGATAAATCATGGTCATGGAGATTGAATCGAGATCTTCCCTTCGGGCAAGTGAGATAAGGTCCTGTTCAATTTTAGCGGGGTCGGAGTTTTTCGTAAGTCCCAGCCTTCTTGAAACCCTTTTTACATGGGTATCTACAGCAACTCCCTCTACTATCCCGAATGCTCTGGCAAGTACTATATTAGCCGTTTTCCTTCCGACCCCCGCCAAACTGGTAAGTTCTTCCATAGTCTTTGGGACTTCTCCATTGTACTTCTCAACAATCATCTGCGCAGCAGTTTTGATATTCTTTGCCTTGCTTTTGTAAAAGCCTGTGGAATATAGATCGTTTTCAAGTTCCCTGAGGTCTGCACTGGCATAATCTTCTGCAGTCCTGTACTTTTTGAACAGTTTGTCAGTTACTCTATTAATCTGTACATCAGTTGACTGGGCTGAAAGAACAGTCGCCACAAGCAATTCAAGGGGATTGCTGTAATTAAGAGAGGGTTTTACATCAGGATACTCTTCTTTTAGAAGAGCCCAGATACGGTCGAAATTGTGTCTGTTATCAGGAATATCATATTCGGAAACGAAGTCCTGAGTGTCAGGTTTTTTTTGTTTTCTTTCAGGCATGCTAACTCCGTCTTCTAACTGTTTTTAGATTTTAGCCGGGAATTATTTGTTCGAGGAAATGGTATTTTCTTGAAGGTTCCTTAGAATATTCAGTTCTGCGATCGATCCTGCAGGTTACAGCATATACTGAATATCCGAACATGTAGTAGGATATGAGAAGAACAGTTTTTTTATGTCCGATGCCTTGAGCCCAAGCCGCATTACCAAAGCGAAAATATTGATAGCTTCTTCGGCATTTGGACCCAGAATATGCGCTCCCATTACACGATCGTTTGCTTCATCGATAATTACCTTTGAAGCTGCAAACTCCATTCCTTCTTTTCGGGTTGTGTACCAGTTGCTTCTGTCCTAGAAAATCACTTTATACTTATCGCTATCCTTAGCCACACTGATTCCTACCGACGCTAGAACCGGAATGGTAAAAACTGCACTTGGAATACCTGTATAGTCTGCCTCGATACTATCACCCTCGAGGACATTAATTGCGGCAACTTCTCCCTGAAGGGCTGCTACAGGAGTAAGCTGCATGCCCTCCAATGCGCAGTCCCCACCTGCATAGATTCGGGAGTTTGAAGTTCTCATGTGCTTATCAACTACAATAGCTCCCTTTTCGGTTTTAATCCCGGCATTCTCAAGATGCAAATCCTCTATATCGGCTACACGACCTGATCCGTGCACTACCATATCTGCACGGAAAATCTGAGTTTCTGGTTCGGTTTCAGATTTAGATTGAACCTTTACAATAAGACCATTATTCTCTTTTTCTACTGAAATGACAGGTTTATTTGTAAGAATTTTGATTCCTGCTGCTTCAAAGGCTTTCATAAGCAGATTTACCATATCAGAATCAAAAGCTCTCAGGATCCTTTCACTTCTTTGCAGGATTGTTACTTCGGCTCCAGTTCTTCGCACAACATTAGCGAATTCCATGGATATATACCCGCCTCCGATGAAAACGAGTTTTTCAGGAAGCTTTTTGGTTTCCATTAACTTTTCACTTGTGATAATGTACTCCTCACCGAGAATATTGAGTTTTCTTGGCTTTGCACCTGTAGCCAGGAAAATATATTCCCCTTTAAGTTTATCCTCTCCAACAACGACTGTGTTTTGATTTTCGAAATGCGCTCTCCCATGATATGTATCAATTTTTATCTCAACCAGATGTTTCTCTATTTTGCTGGGATAGCCTTCCGTAAATGTCTTTTTGAACTCGATGAGTGAAGTCCAGTTGAGTTTTAAAGGAGTGTCTATCCCTACACCTTTTCCTATTAGCCGATTACTAGAGTCAGTAACCTCAGCGATATTGGTAAGCACTTCTTTCGGATCACATCCCCTTAGAGGACAGGTGCCCCCGTATTCCCTGGAGTCAACTATAGCAATCTTTAATCCTGAATGTGCAACTTTACCCGCAAAGGTTCTGCCCGCAGTACCCGTTCCGATGATTATAATATCATATTTCTTTTCCATTGAACTCCCCAAACCTCTGAGACTGTTTTCTGAAACGAATTAAAAATGTTTTAAAATTATAGGTCGTGTCCTCAAATTATTGAACAGGAACTCTAAATGTTAATAGTTCCTTTAAACTCCATATGTGATCAGTTATTCCTTCTGCCATAGCTGGAGTCCTTTGAAACCATTTTCTATTTCCAGAATCTATTTTTAACCTTAGAGACTTATGAGGTTTTACAAAGTTATACCATGCTTGGAATAAGTCAAATGCTTTCTGATGCATCCTTTTGGTTTTACTGAAATTCATTCCTTTTCTTATAAATCTTGCAAGAGATGTCCTTATCGTAAGGTTTATCCTTTCTACATAAGAAGTTCCAATATAACCATCCGAATCAGCTCCAAGCATTTGGAATATCTCTTCAGGATCTCCAAAGATGATACGTTGAACTGTTTCAACTATATAATTTTTTACCTTTTTTTTCAATACTTTGACATATTTTAAATCGTCAAGTGGAACTATTTTAGGTAGCGGTTTTCTTCCGATACCTTTGTACTGTGGCAACTCGATTTTACCATAAACGTTTATAAGTGCTTCTTCAAAAGCATCCCAATCATCTGAGGTAAATACAGGGATAGGAGAAGATGGGGAACGCATATTCTCAACTTCTTTAAATAACTCTATAGCATCCTCTGTACTACGTTTTCCTTCATGATGAGAAAGGAGCAATCTTGTGTCACTTTTGATTGCTGTAAGTGAATATACGTCACCATACTCTTCAGAATCTTCTTCAGTAACATTTTTTTGCTTTTTTTATATATGACCAGATCTCATCAACCTCTACTCTCGTAAGATTAAGATTTTTGAGGAAATAAGTTGTAACTTCTTCTGCATGCCTTCCTGCAATCTCAAGCCATCTGCAAATTGTATCTTTACTATGTCCAGTAGCTCTTGCAACTCCACGGATACTTCCTTTTTCAGGAATCATAGCTATTGTCCTTAGAACTTCTTCATCAGAAGTGTTGAGTTCGAAAAATATTGTACCTCTAGTTTCACTAAAACATTTTTTACAAGTTTTACATTTAAGAAGCACATGGTTATTTTTACCATATCTTTCTTTAAGGACTATATTCCCTTGATTTTTAATTCCATAATCAGTGCAGTCTTTGTTCCAGCAAAAAAATTGTGAAAAATCTATTTCAGAAGTAATTAAGATGCCCCAAAATAATAATAGATTCAAGATTATATAAAACTAAGTCAATGATTTAGGGACACGACCAAATTATATATTACATGCAATTTTTATCCATTTTGATTTCAGAGAATAAGTATTTCACCTGAATTCTGGTCCAAGAAAAAAATATTGTAACTGAAATATGGTTTAAAAAAGAAGCAAAAAATGTATAACTTTAGAGAGTTTTAGAGAGTTATACATAAAAAGTACCAAAACCTTAAATAACTATATTTCTAGAAGAATTCTGGAAGCACCTTAACGGAAATACTAGATTTGTAAAATATAAATTCAGTTTATCCAGAAAAGCGCTCTTTTTTAATATAATAATGTGTAGACCATAAGTTTTATAGCTAAGAATTTTTAAACCAAAGATATTGGTGATTTTTTGGTAAAGAGGGCACTGCTCAGCGTCTCAGACAAGACAGGAATTGCAGAATTCGCACGCGGGCTTGAATCACTTGGCGTGAAAATTATTTCAACAGGCGGGACAGCGAAAATTCTTCGCGACGCCGGCATAGAAGTTACTGATGTCTCGGAAGTCACAGGCTGTCCGGAGATGATGGGAGGAAGGGTCAAAACTCTCCATCCAAGAATTCATGGCGGGCTCTTATGCCTGCGAGAGAGCAAGGAACAGATGGCTGAGGCTGAAAGAGAAGACATCTCGCTTATTGACATGGTGGCTGTAAATCTCTATCCCTTTGAGATCACAGTCTCAAAGGAAGGCGTCGAACTCGAAGAAGCCATTGAGAACATAGACATCGGAGGGCCAACTCTTCTTCGTTCGGCAGCTAAAAACTACCGTTCGGTTACAGTACTCTCAGACCCGTCGGACTACGGGCGTGTCCTCAAAGAACTGCGCTCAACAGGGGTAATTTCGGAGGCAACCCGGGCTGCCCTTGCAGTTAAGGCTTTCAGGCATACTGCGGATTATGATGCAGCAATCGATGCCTACCTGAGCAAAACCCTGCTCGGAGAAAACGTGCTCCGCATGAATTTTACCGACGGTGTAAAACTTCGCTATGGGGAAAATTGGCACCAGAAAGCCTATTTTTACAAAGATTCCAAAATAGAAGGCCCGACTCTGGCAAAAGCCACCCAGTTGCATGGAAAAGAACTCTCCTATAATAATTATGTGGACGCCGATAACGCCCTGCAGACAGTAAAAGAACTCGGAAATGCGCACCCTGCCGTAGCAATCGTAAAACATAATAATCCATGTGGGCTTGCAACCGGAAGCACACTCCTGCAGGCTCTTCAGGCTGCCTGGGACGGAGACCCTATTTCAGCTTACGGAAGTATAATCTGCACCAATGAAACCTTTGACCTTGAAGCTGCGACTTTTCTGAACGGAAAATTTGTGGAGATTATTCTTGCCCCTGACTTCAAGCCCGATGCTCTTGAATACCTGAAAAATAAAAGTGAAAATCTTAGACTCCTTAAACTGCCTGATCTCAGGGAAGCTTTCGGGACAGACTACACATATAAGTATGTAATCGGAGGCATGCTCAAGCAGAGTCGCGATATTGGCATCTACGAAAAATGGGAGTCAGTCACAGACATGCCCTATCCTGAAGAGAAGCGCTCTCTTTCGGAATTCTGCCTTAAAGCCTGTAAGTCAACTAAATCCAATTCAGTGATCCTTGCTCACGAGTACGAGCCAGGTTTCTTTATGGTACTTGCTATGGGCGCAGGACAACCGAACAGGGTTGACTCAATTCGCAAACTGGCTGCCACAAAAGCTGTTGAAAATCTCAGGATAATTTACGAACGGGAAAATCCTGAAACCTCCTTTGAAGATTATTGCCAGAGAGTTATGTCAGAATGCGTAATGGCCTCAGATGCCTTCTTCCCCTTCGACGACAGCATAATTCATGCAGCAGAAAATAATATTCGCTACATAGTTTCCCCAGGTGGATCAATTCGAGATGGCGAAGTCATTGCTGCTGCAAATCGGCTAGGAGTTGCCATGGTCTTTACAGGCATGCGCCACTTCCTTCATTAATAAGCTTTTTAGGTGTCGATAAAAAAATAATATGTGAATATCCCTGAGCTAAAGACTCAGGGGTTTTCTGGACCGTTCTTATGACCATTCGACAACAAATCACACCGGTCCAGCTCCTGTGTTTAAAGAATGCCAGTGTTTTAGTAAGCTGCCTTTTGGTCTTATGAGTACTCAGACATTACTCTGAGCCCTTGAGGCATCGTTTAAACTGAGTTAAAATTCGTTTAAACGATTTTGTTTTAGTTTTAACTTTTTGTTTTTCATAATTTAGTTATATTTATATTTGTTGTTTTGGGATTTTTTAAATGTAGTACTTTTCTGCCGATTCTTTATTTTATTCTATGATTCGTCTGTCGATCCTGTTTCTTTCAAAGTTAAGAATTTTTTTATGCTTTTGATCTGCACGCGACTCTTTTTATCTGCTAAGAGTTAATTCCTGACCGTCACTGAATAATATAGAGATCTATAAAAAGATAGTATTTGCCAAAAAAATGGAAATGCCTGAAAATATTGTCCTATGTTTGAATCTATTCTGAAACTAAAATATTTTATGTCAAAATATATTTTGATTAAAAACAATTTTTCACATAATTAATTTAAAATAATTTATGTTCTTAGTATATTATGGAGTTGGAAAGTTAGTGAATAACCACCTCGATAGATAAGAGAATAGCCTGGAGGTTGCTGATCCTTCTTTGAAAATTATGTTCGGGGGAGCATAGTAACCAGAGAGACTTTATTGGGAAATACAGTGAACGGGTACAGCGTCTCCAGGAATGTTCTTACGTTTTTTTCGGATTTACTAAATCTTTTGTTATCTCTGGCCTATGGCCTTTGGCCTATGGTCTTATTGCCCTTTTATCTTTTTTGACTTCTAGTGTCGCGTCAATATTCAAAGATTCAACGCTTACGAATAATTGCAATTAATTTGATACGACATTTTACCGTTGACGCGACACTAGCCTTTTTATTATCTTATTGCTTCCTTGAAAAGTTGAAAATACCTTTGCAGATTTTTATTGAAAGCTTCGCCAGATGGTAAGCTGTAAATTAACTCACACTCTCAAACCTCTTACTACAGTATTCCCGTTTCAAGGTTTATTAACCCCCGGTTAACTCCAAAACCTCTTTTAACATGAAATTATACTCCGGACATGAAATTATACTCCGATTTTAAAACTTTTTATGCGAAAGCATTTTTCGTTTGGAACTAATTTTTGGTATAATTAATTTAAAATAATTATAGGGATTATTCTATGTTGTACACTAGAAATAACAGGAAGAGTGAGTAACGGGTATGAATAGTAAGCAAAGAATTGCCCGGAAGCTTTTGATCCTGTTCTGAATAATATGCTTGGGGGAGCGTATTTTCAGATCTACCGTAACGGGGGCTACGGTAAAAGGAACATAAGTTTCCGGGCTTTTCCTTACCCGCCTTTTAATGTACGTTTTTTTATATTTCCTACCAATTCTGTAAAACCCTTGTACCGTGTGTTTCATGATATCGGTAGACCTCGGAGCCTCTTTGCCAGCGACCATAAGGTCTCAGACATTAATCGGCGCCTCCCTAACACTTGATTAGCCTCTCTTGCAGACTTAAATCCTTCTCTTGCAGACTTAAATCCTTCTCTTGCAGTAATGATTAGAAAAAAACACTGAGTTGTTTCCAGAAAAAGTACTGCCTATTCCTCGCGGCAAAGGTAATCAAATTGACGCTGGAGGAGGACCCAGCCAGATATCCGATCTATTCTGTTACAGAGTTTCTGGCTTTTGATGAAAATCATTGATAACTGCTCGGATTTCAATAAAAAGAGTTTATATTTCCGGAAGAAAACTATAAATTTCAAATTCAGTAAAATGTAATTTTCGAAAATCCCTGGGACAGCTCTTCCCCAAGGAATATTTCCATTTCTTTTTTCAGGTTTTCAATAGCTTCTTTAATAGTGATCCCCTTGCAAATTATATCAGCTTCAGGACAAATTGAGATATAGAAACCTTTTTCCTGACGGATAGTTGCAGAAAAAGGAAAACAGATTGTCATATTTTAAAACTCTATCAATTTACATTTAAACGTTTTGTGCTTTTTATATCCTTGAAAATCGCCTTTTTGGAGAAAATCTCCCCATGAGCGCAGGAGTTTTATACTTAAGCTGGCATCACAGTCTAAATATATATTGTTAAGTTTGTGAGTCCTATGCCAGCAGAGTTTATACTGTCTTCTCCTGTACCTTTACCTGACATTTCCGTGCTTATTCTTCTGGGTGTCTTTGTACTTACCGCTCTCAGGCAGGTCGGATCTTTAAGGCTGCAGATCTGGCAGATCATGACCTTTGGAGCGATACTGGTACTGTTGCTCGGTGAGATTTCTCCCCAAGAAGCTCTTACAGCAATTAATATGGATGTGCTCATCTTCCTTTTTGGGGCTTTTTGTATGGGGGAAGCGCTTAACATGAGTGGGTATCTTGCCTGGCTCGGGAACCGGATAGTTTCCAGGGCAAAGGATACGGATCAACTTGTTTTACTTGTGCTGTTTTCTACAGGGATTCTTTCTGCAATTCTCATGAATGATACTCTAGCTATCATGGGTACTCCACTCGTTCTGGGGTTTTCCAGAAAGTACAATATATCTCCCAAACTTATGCTCTTTTCCCTGGCATTTGGGGTAACTACAGGAAGCGTTATGAGCCCTATTGGAAACCCGCAGAACCTCCTCATAGCAATCGGTGGAAACCTGGATTCCCCGTTTGTAACATTTTTGCGTTCACTCGCCCTACCAACTCTTATATGTCTTATAATTGCTTACGCAGTGCTAAAACTCTTTTTCCGGGAAGAATTTGGAAAATCAACCCTTATTCAATCAGAAGAAGTCATTACTGACCCTGAACTTGCCAGTGCTTCAAAAATAGCTCTTTCAATTTTGTTAGTTCTCATAGCCTGTAAGATTTTCCTGGTGGAATTTTTCCCTGCCTGGGACTTCAATTTGAGCTGGATTGCTCTTTTCTCCGCGTCGCCTGTCCTGCTCAGTAGAAGGCGCGTGGAGATCCTTAAAAATATTGACTGGTCAACTCTGGTTTTTTTCATTTCAATGTTTGTGCTAATGAAAAGCGTATGGATTTCCGGAACATGCCAGGAATTGCTTGCCAGGATGTCTCCTCAGTTAGGCTCGGTATCAATGATCCTCGCGCTCAGCATTGGACTCAGCCAACTTATATCTAACGTTCCCTTTGTTGCACTCTATCTACCTGCCATGGGCAGTACAGTTTCTCAAGGGCAACTGATGGCGCTTGCTGCGGGAAGTACAATTGCGGGAAACCTTTTGATCCTGGGAGCTGCAAGCAACGTTATAATCATCCAAAACGCAGAAAAAGAAGGAAAAACTCTTTCATTTGTCGAATTCTCCAAAATTGGAGTTTTAATTACAATTTTGGATGCTATTACTTACTTAATCTTCCTTTAACTTTTAAAACCCACAAATTCCTTAGAATAAATGTTAGAGGTGTAATTTCCCCTTAAACCAAATTTGTAGTCTTATTGATCTTTAATGTATCCACTCTTTTATTTCTACGAGTACATAAGTATTTTTAACTCTCCAACAAACTTGATATACTCAAAGCACATACATTTTTTTCTGGAAGATATCAGATCATGACCCAGAATAATACAGATCCAAATACCAGGCGCAGACGCACCAGGTGCACTGTACAGAAGAAAACCTTTGGGCCTGTTGAAGACCTTGAAACTCATGTCCGGTCCGACTGGTGGCAGACTCTTTTTAACTCACTTTACCTTAAGACCGATGCCGATCTTCTGGATGATATGGAGGTTACTAGAAAAGAGGTCGATCTCATTGTTTCCATTTTAGGAGTATCTCCTGAAGAAAAAATTCTTGATCTTTGCTGTGGTCAGGGAAGACATGTACTTGAACTGGCAAGGAGGGGTTTTTCAAATATTGAAGGATATGATAGATCCCAGTACCTTATAAGGAAAGCCAGAACCAGAGCGCAGAAAGAGAACCTTCAGGTCAGGTTCAGAGAGGGAGATGCGAGAAAACTTTCCTACCCATCTGATACTTTTGACATAGTTACTATACTGGGCAACAGTTTTGGCTACTTTGACTCAACGCTCCAGGACCAAAAGGTTCTTGAAGAAATCTTCAGGGTTCTGAAGCCCGGAGGTAGAGTTTTCATTGATGCCGTAGACGGAGATTACATGAAAAAAAGCTTCCAGCCCAGGTCATGGGAATGGCTGGACAGGAAATACTTTGTCTGCAGGGAAAGAGCTCTTTCGGCCGATGGTGATCGGTTAATTTGCAGGGAAGTGATAAGCCGTATTGACAGAGGAGTAATTGCAGACCAGTTTTACGCTGAGAGGTTATACAATAAAGGAAGCCTTTTTGAGCTGCTTACAGCGTCAGGGTTTAGCAGTCCCACTTTTCACACTACTTTCAGCCCGGTGTCCGCAGGCACACAGGATGCGGGCATGATGGAACAGAGGATCCTGGTCTCGGCCTCTGTTGAAAAACCGTGGCCTCCTTCTCTTCAGACAGCCGAAAATAAAAAACCAATGAATATTGCAGTTGTGCTTGGAGATCCGAGAAAAGAAGATCAGGTCAAGCCTGCCTGTGTCTTTGATGATGACGATTTTGATACTCTTGAGAGAATGAAAAAAGCACTTACAGAGATTCCTTTTATGAAATTTACTTTCCTTGACAGGCACGAAACGTTGCTGGAGGACCTGAAGAAAAAAGCAGCAAAAATTGATCTTGTACTTAATCTCTGTGATGAAGGATTTAATAACGACCCCACAAAAGAGCTTCATGTTCCGGCTTTGCTCGAACAGCTCAACATTCCATATACAGGGGCAGGCCCTCAATGTCTTGCTTTCTGTTATGACAAATCCATTATAAGGGGTGTTGCCAGAGAGATGCGCATTCCTGTAGCAAAAGGAATGCTTGTAACCGAAGACTCGGAGCTTTCAAAGCTTTCTCTCTCTTTTCCCCTGCTTGTAAAGCCCAACTCAGGGGATTCAAGTTTTGGGATTACACAGAAAAGCATTGCCTACAGCCGTGAGGAGCTTCTTGAAATTCTTGCGGCAACCCGGGAAAAAATGGGTTCTTGCAGGCCTTTCCTGCTGGAAGAGTTTCTTCCCGGAAAAGACATCAGTGTTGGCATTATTGGAAATCTGCCTTCATGCACTGTACTGCCTATTACGGAAGAAGATTACTCGGGAGTGCCTGGAGAACTTCCAAAGATCTGTGGGTATGAAGCAAAATGGATTCCGGATTCTCCGTACTGGAACATAAAGTCCGTGCCTGCCGATCTCCCTGAAAAAACCCGAAAAGAAATCGTAAAATGCTGCCTTGCTCTCTTTACCAGGCTGGGCTGCCGGGATTATGCCCGTTTTGACTGGAGGCTTGATGCCGAAGGCAAACCCAAACTTCTTGAAGTAAACCCCAATCCTGGCTGGTGCTGGGACGGTCATCTGGCAAAGATGGCGGCTTATGCTAATATTTCCTATTCCGGAATGCTTGCGGCCATTATAGAAGCTGCAAAGGAAAGGTATGGCCTCGGTGCTCCCGATAATCTTGAGACTTCCAGAAAACTGCCTGAAACCACTCCCAGAAAAAGCCCGGCTGAATGTGCTGCCGAGTTTGAGGAAGAAATTGAAGCCAGAAAATGTATGGATTCCAAAAATAACCGGAAGAAAAGTGTTTTTTCAAACACTTCCGAAACAGCACAGGCCTTTGAGAACGTATAAACCCAAAAAAAGTGCGGGAAAAAGTGCGGGATGCGAAAGAATCGGATATTTCTTTTTCGCGTCTCCGTTTTTTTCTCTTTATTTTTCTGTTACTTCTTTTACTTCTGGATGTTTATACTTATTTTACTTCAGAATGTTTACTTCTGAATGATAATTGTAAGAATATCCTCATCCTGCATTCTATGGTCAAGGCCTACTCTCTGTCCTGGATGTTTTGCGGAGGCGCCCCAGACCTGGGCATAGCGGAACTTCCTGCGGAAATCCCTGTGCAAGCGGTCGCAAATCTGGCCTATGTTGGTCCCATTCATAACAATCAGGGGCTCTTCCATGTCTGCAGGCTGACCCTGTGGTTTTAAGTAGACTCGAATGAAACCTAACCTATCGTAAATAGCTTCTTTGAGAGTCTCGATATTTATGCCTTCATGGGCTGAAATAAATATCGAGTCAGGATATAGTTTTCTGCATTCTTCGATCAATTGGGGATAGGCAAGGTCAACCTTATTAACAGCTATTAGAGACCTGACATAGCTGCGGTTGCTCAGGACAACGTCAATAAGCTGGTCAACCGTTATGTTTTCTCTTATAAGTACACTTGCGTTGTGGATCTTATACTCATCCAGCACAGCCTTGATAGTTTCCTCATCCAGGTCAAGGTCAACGGTTGAATTGATCACTACCCCACCCCTATCTTTTTTCTTGATTACCACATCAGGGGGCTCTTCATCCACACGAATGCCGGCCTGGTAAAGTTCGTCCATAAGTACTTCGTAATGCTTGGGCTGGAAGACATCAAGCAAAAATATAACCATATCCGAGTTTCTGATAACAGATATGACTTCCTTTCCACGTCCACGCCCTGAAGATGCGCCTTTTACAAGCCCAGGGACATCAAGGAACTGGATTGTTGCACCTTTGTGTTCCAGTACACCTGGCACAACTGTAAGGGTAGTAAACTCATATGCTGCCACTGCAGAATTGGCACCCGTGATTTTGTTCAGAAGCGTAGATTTCCCTACTGATGGAAAACCTACAAGGGTGACGGTTCCATCTCCTGATTTTCTGACCGAGTACCCTTCCCCTCCTCCTTTTGCCGAGGCTTTTTTCTCAACTTCATCCCGCATGCGGGCTAGCTTGGCTTTGAGGCGGCCTATATGATGGGAAGTTGCCTTATTGTACACGGTCTTTCGAAGTTCGTCTTCGACTTCCTGTATTTGCTCCTGTATACTGCTCATCTGGAACCTGCCGATTTCGGGACTAAAGAAATGATTTTCATATTAATTGGAAAAAGAAACCATGTCCAAGTGGTCTCTAAAAACCCTTTTTGATCTAAAAGAGATCCGTATCTGGATATTTTATCCTGAATAGTTGAATGCAATATATATACCTATGGAATGGTGTTATTTACCGGTTCTGAATAATAGTTTCTACTTAGAATATTTATATTTCATAATAATTATAATAATACTTAAAGCTTATTGAAAACTACTCCCTGTGAAAGTTTTTTTCACCAGAGGCCTGTTCAAAGGGCCTGTCCGTTATTCAAGAGAGGAACTGTCTCAAAGAGACTATATCTCTTATTCAAAGAAACTGTCTCAAAGGGACAATATCCCCTATCCGTTAAGATTATTTTCATTCAAATAAGATTATTTCTCCTGTCCTCTCATACACATGCAGCCCGTCAGGAAGCTTTGAAGCGAATTCTGTGGAATTAAGAATTTCCAGAAACCTGCGGACTTCGGGAGTTTCAAGAATTTCCTTCTTTATAAGGAAATCGTATTCGTCTTCTGCAAATTTTATAAATTGAAGACCGTTCTTATCGGTACAGTTCCTTATTCCCACACCTACCTCAGCCTTTCCTGAGGCAACTGCCTCACATATAGCTATCTCCGATTTTACTCCGGATGCATAACCAGGAATCGAATCTGTAAACTCCTTTTTACTAATTCCCTTTCCAGCTACGAAGTCTGCAATTTTCAGATCTAATAGAGCTCTTATGCCAGAACCTCTGTTCCGGTTAATCAGGTGTTTTCCCGGAAGGTCCGAAAGCCCAGAGACCGGGCTATCCTGCCTGATAAGAAGCCCTACTTCCCGCCTGTACCCTTTGACAAGAACAATATCTGAAAGTCTCATATTCTCGATTGTAGGAACGTTATACAGGATTCCGCCCTGCCCTCTAGAGTCTCGTGACGGCATATTCACGCCTGCAATATCGGCCGTATTTGCGGCAATTGCGCTGAAGCCTCCGCTTGAACTTGTGTAAAGGGTCCTGAAACGAAGTCCACCAAGGTCTTCAAGCAGGTCAAGGCCGGGACAGAAGCCACCTGCTATCAGGATGTTAGGTTTTTCAACTTCCCCGAAAAGAGTCACTTCTACAGGAGTTCCCACTTCAATAAACTCTGTACTGGATGGAATTTCAATAAAGCCATCTGCCCCGGAAAGAGAGGTTATGGCACCTGAGCCTTTGTCTGCAGGATAAACCCTTCCTCGAATCAGACCTACTGGGAGAAGTTGCTGTCTTCCTTCTGAACGGAAACGTGTACCCATAATTCCACTTTCCGTTTTTTTAAGCGCTTTATCTTCTCCAAGGGTTTTTCTAAGTAGGGGAGCTACGAATTCGTTAAAAATAGTTAGTGCAGATGTAGGGTTTCCAGGCAGCCCTATTATGGGAACACCTTGTATTATTCCAATGACCACAGGTTTCCCAGGTTTTATACTTATGCCGTGAGCAAGGGTTTCTCCGATTTCATCTATGAGTCTGTACATCACGTCCCCTGACCCCGATGACGTACTGCCAGAAGTAAGAATCAGGTCACACTCCGAAACCGCAGTTTCAAGTACCTTTTTCATGGCTGCCTCGTTATCTACTACAATCCCGTAAAGCAGGGGGAAAGCTCCACATTCATGTATGCCAGCATATAAGGTGTAAGAGTTTGCGTCATATATCTTTCCGGAAGTAAGTTTTTCTCCGGGACGCACAAGCTCGTCTCCTGTTGAGATTATTCCAACCTGCAGTTTTAGGACTGGCACATCCTTTTTTCCGACAGAAGCAAGCACTCCGATTTCCCTGGTCCCGAGCTTCCGACCTGCTCTGATCACACGCTCTCCCTTTTGGATGTCAGAACCTGCCTTCATGATATTTTCTCCCACAGTTACAGGACTGTAAATCGATACGGTTCCTTCTCCTTCAGAACTATATTCAACCATTACCACCGCGTTAGCTCCTTCAGGAATCGGAGCTCCGGTAGCTATTTCCACGGCTTCCCCCGCTGAAACATTGAATTTTACATCCGAACCGGCCTGGAGGTTTCCGATGAGTTTGAGTTCTACAGGTTCGGTTCCGCTGCATGCATACGTATCCTCTGCCCTGACTGCATAACCATCCATTATAGCTCTTGGGAAAGGAGGGACATTAATTTCGGTAACAATATCCTCTGCAAGGATTTTACCGTAAGCGTTTTCAAGGGCTAAGCGTTCCTGCCTGGGAAAAACTTGCAGGCTGTTTATTAGTTCCCGTGCCTTCTCTACAGAGATAAGTTCCCGAAATTCTTTGCGTTTCATAGAAATTCAACCCTAATTTACAGGTCTTCAGATAAGTGTTCTAGTTTAATAGCATTTCCGGGCATGTTTTATACTCACTTTTTCCTCCTCGAAAAATCTAAAAGCAAGTTAGTTAAGAGCTGCTCAAATCGAAATTTAAAAAGAAACTAAAAATTAGTCCAGATAGCAAATAAATAAAAATTCAAGATTAGTCCAAATGGAAGCTTAAGTAGAAAGTCAAAGGATTTAGAATATAAGTTTAAAACACGAACTTAAAAGAAACTTCAAAAGGGACTTAAGAACAACTTAAGTAGAAACCTAAAAAGAGGCTCAGACAAAAGCTGCTTCAGAAAATTATCCAAAAAAATCGTGGCGGGAAAAGTCCCGCTTGATTTTATTGCCCTTTTGTTTCTTTCATTTATTAGGGTTGCCTTTTTATTTATAAATAGGTGCACCCGTACTCTGGGTTATTTTCTCAAAAGCTTCAACCATCTTCATTGTCATGGGCCCGGGTTTGCCTGTGCCTATAACCCTACCGTCAAGTCTGGTTATAGGGGCAGCTTCAGCTGCAGTGCCTGTGACAAAAACTTCATCGGCTGTGTAAAGGTCAAATAGACCGAGATTTGCTTCGATGACTTTGTATCCCATCTCATCCAGAAGCTCGATAGCTGTGGCTCTGGTAACCCCTTTTAAGTTGCTGATTGTATAGGGAGTAAGAACCTTATTATTCTTGACTACGAAGATATTATCTCCTGAACCCTCACAGACAAAACCATTATGATCCAGGAAGATGGCTTCGTCTCCTCCTTTCTCGTTAGCTTCAATCTTTGCCAGGATATTGTTCAGGTAGTTCAGGGACTTGATATTAGGGGATATGGAATCAGGTGCATTTCTTCGGACACAGACACTGACGGCTTTGAGCCCGACTTCATACAGGTCGCCGTACATGGCTCCCCAACCCTGGGCTATGACAACCACACAGGGTTTCCCACAATTACGGGGGTCAAGCCCAAGATCTCCAACTCCCCTTGAAACAATAGGACGGATGTATGCATCTTTAAGGTTATTTTTCCTGAGAGTTTCAAGTATTGCTTCACTCATTTCTTCCTTTGTGAGGGGGATATCCATTGCAATTGCCTTTGCCGAGTCATAAAGCCTGTCAACATGCTCTTTTAACTTAAAGACACGGCCGTTGTATGCCCTTATGCCTTCAAAAACACCGTCACCGTAGAGGAAACCATGGTCGTAGACCGATACTTTGGCTTCGGATTTGGGAACAAACTTCCCATCCAAGTAGATCAATAATTCACTCATTTGCGAACAATCCTCTGCAATCTTACTACTTTATAGAGTTTACTTATTTTCTTGATAATGTCAATTAAGTATGATTGTAATATGCAAACCCTATAAACCATTTACTTTATTTCACTCATTGACAGTATGTAAGCTCTGCGCGGGGTTTTAAAAACTCAAAGCCTCATGGAAGTTTCCATACTGGCAAATTCCTAAGTAAAATGCCGAATAAGTCAGTATATACTAAATATATATTACAATTCCGATTCTATATAAATATTTTAAGATATTTACAGTCCCAATTAATGTATCCATACAAAAAGCTTTTATGTTAAAACGCTCATTTCGTATTCCGTACTAAGAAAAGCAAGCAGGGCTCGTGGCTTAGCCAGGATATAGCGCTGGGCTTCTAACCCAGACGTCGGGGGTTCAAATCCCTTCGAGCCCGCTTAATTCTGTATCTTTTCTAACTAGCCTTAAAAGCTGTTTTTGAATTTTCTACTTACTTCAAATTAACCTGCGCAAACTATTTTCACTCTCTTTCTTTCTGACATGTTTACCCTTTTTCTATAGAGGTTTATACTTTCGACCTGCTCATCTCTGTTTTTTGACCATTTCTGTAGAGCTTTTATACTTTCGACCTGTCCTCTCTGTTTTTAGGTCTTCTTTGCAGTAAGGAGTCTTAGCACAAGCTGCAGTTTTACTAGAGTACGCGCAACTTTTGGTTTGGGAAATCTCATATCAAAATTGTAGGATCAAAATCGTAGGAAACATAGATAGAGTAATGCACCAAAAATTCTGTAAACAATAGGAAACCCAAAAAGCCACTAAACCGAATCTGACTTCATAATAACAGGTACCCCAGCCCCAGTGCGAAAAACATTACTCCTGACATTACTGCTGTAATCAGCCCGATCTGCCTGATGCTTTCCGCTTTAGCTGCGAGGCCCAGCGGCACCAGCAATATGAGATAAAACGAGGTTCCAACAAAAAATCCTCCAAATAGCAATATGCTGCCTGCAATACTGGCATAAGACAGAGCTGCGGACATCGCCAGAAGGAATGGAGGACACACATTGATTCCTGTCAGGAAGCCAAAGAAAGCAGGATAATTCACATATTTTTTACTCAGCTTGCACAACCCGAAGTGAGGCCATTTTTTTACCACCACGAAGGCTAGCATCAGGACGGACAGCAGAATCATAGCAGTCCCGATAGCTCTGTTGAGCCATGGACCGTCTATCTGCTTTCCGAGAATTCCCAGAACCAGGCCGAAAAACAGGTAGGCAATTAGCCTACCCATTGCAATCTCTCCAATAGCTAGTATATTCCGCCGCAGCTTTCGATCTTCCGATAGGACAAAAGGCACATATACAGGAGCGCAGGTGACCAGGCAGAAAATGCCCGTGGACAGCCCTAGCAGCATGCCCTGGGAAACAGCCTCTATAATCATCCGCCACCGCTCATGACTTTGCTAACAAAGAAAAGCCAACGATCACAATGAGAACCATGTACAGATACATTACCCATATCCTGATATTTTTTTTGTCAATAGCCATTTCAGAAACTTCCATTATTGCCAGTCAACAAGTAAATGCAATTATCAGAAACTCCCTATCTCACCAGTCATCAGGTAGTGTACAATCATCCATATGAAGCTTGATACAATGACCAGGTTAAAGATGACTGCCAGCGGAATAAAAAATAATCTTATGTTCTGGTCAGTAAACATCAGCTTGTAATCAATCGCACCTGCAGGACATTTGTCCATACATTTTCCGCACTTGGCGCACTCAATTGTCGTTTTTCCCTTCGCAAGCGATTCTTTGGTGATCGCGAACAGCTCACAACTTTTCACGCACAAGCCACAGTTCTTGCAGAGGTTTGTGTCGATTTTTACCTTAAAAGGATTGATGACCCCAATTAAAGTATTGGCAGGCATAAGTGGACATATAAAGCTACAAAACAGCCTTTTCTTTGTGAGCAGCGGGCCTATTACCAGGAAGACCAATCCACCAGTCACGAATATCAGCGCTGTGATCCACTGGAAAGTCGTCGTCACGGCAGGTGGATCATAAATGATCCGCAGCGGGCATATATAAGCGCAGAAGATAGGTATCAGAAAGACAGCGCTGACAAGGATCAGGAACAACATAAATGCGTAAGGAAACAACTTTGCCCATTTTGGTGGGTTTTCAAGAGGTATAATAGGTTTCTTTAATAGAGAAGCGAAAAACTGGTCCATCCATCCGAAGAAACATATCCAGCCACACCACCCTCTTCCCAGGATAAGTACAAGACCGAGCCACATAAAGAGAACGGCAAATAGCGATGTGACTGGGGATGGGAAGACCATTTTTCCCTCGGTAAAGTATGGTACAGCTACGAACGGGATGGTGATCGGACAGATGGGAACGCTATTACTATTCAAGGCTTGATTGGTCAGCAGAATGCTGCCCCTGTGCACCTCATGTTCCAGGCTAAGCGCGATAGTAAAAATTAAACCATCCATTCCAATAAAAGTTACCATGCGGAGAAGGTTAACTCTGCCAGTCCACAGGATGAAAAAAGTCATTACTGTACCTACTATGACAATAAACGCGGTGATTGCCAGGCGAGCTGAAGAAGAATCTCCCCGTCCTACAAGAAAAAATAAGATTAAACCAGTGATAACTGCCGCAGTAAAACTGACCGCTAAAGAATACTTTAAACGGTCTGTATCGCGTCGTGCTCCTTTACTCTCGCTTTTGTTTAATTGAAACACTTGCTTACCTCATCTGGCACCAAAATGCTGGGCCAACTCAATAATAAAAATAATTTTTCCTGTCACTTATATAAAAACTTGCCGAAATTTTTTTGAAATATATAAAAATATTTCAGCACCAGCTATATGTTACTGCTGTTGTTTTCTGAGGATATATAAACTGAATAATTTAGAAATTAATAAGTTAATATGTTTGCTCAGAAAGGTCACACACTTGCACTTTGAATATAATTGTCACACGACACTGATCGAGAATCTTTGACTGCAGGCAAGTTAAAAAAAGTGAAGTTAAACAATATGTATCCCATAATGAGATATTCAATATTTGTGTTTCACTTTACAGAAAATAGGATAGAGTTTCTATATATATACATAGAAGCTGAATAAAAGAAAGTTAAGAGAATGAAAACTTAAAAAATGAAACTTTGAAGATTTAATTGCTGAAAATCACTGCCCGGAGCTGGAAATCATTTTATATCCCTCCCCCGAGGGCATAAGTATTGCCAGGATAACATACAGGACAATACCAACTCCTCCTTGCAGGGCTAGGGCTGCAAAAGCAAGCCTTATAAAGGTCGGGTCAATGTCAAAGTATTCACCTAACCCTCCACAGACTCCGAAGAGCATACGTTCTTTCTTGCTTTTAGTCAGACGCTTTTTCATGGTGTAGGCAGTGCGCTTTTCTTCTCTAGCCCCTTCTCTAGCTTCTTCTCTGACTTTCTCTCTGGCTTCTCTAGTTGCTTCCTCTTCTTTTTTCTCCCCAGGTTCTATAATGACTCTCCCTTCCATATCTATAGGCTTCGTCCAGGATTTCTCAGTATAGCCGGTTTCAAGTTCTTCCGGAGCCTTGAATTCACTTTCTTTCGGGATTATTCTCTCTTCAGATGTGGAGCTTCCTGGGGCTTCCTTCCCTTCCATATCCCTTTCAGGCTTTGCCCAGGATTCCTTCGTATAGCCAGTTTCAAGTTCCCCTTCAGGTTTGAATTCGCTTTTTTTCGGCTCCTCTTTTTCCAGGGGTGCAGTACCGCTGACTTCCTCTTCGTTTTTTCCCTCAGGTCTCGCACATGGTTCCTCTTCAGATTTGGCTTTAGGTACCCCTGGCGCTTCAAAAAAGTATTCTTTTGTTACCTTTTTTTCTTGAGATTCGGGATTTTCCTGCATATTGTTTATTCTATTTTAGAGGATTTATATTATTCTGGTATTATTTTTGTCTTCTTTACTATTTTCATTTTTCCTTCTTCCTTCTTATAGTATCTTCTACTTTAGTGACATTCAGAGCAGCCGCATTCTTTTTCGTTACGGAAAATTCCATATAACATCAAGGGGAGAAGGAAAAACGCAAAACCCAACTTCAGATCTTCGGGGAGCAGTTCTTTTGCAGTCCCCACGGTTGCTACCGCACTGATCCCAAGTTTTAGATAAAACCAGTCCAGCAGGAAACCTGCCCCAAGAGCGCAGAGAGAAATCATTCCAAGATACAGGGCTGCCGAACGTTTACCAAGGAAACGGGCAACCATCGTTATAGTTGCTACATTGGTTGCCGGACCTGCTAGGAGAAAAACAAAAGCTGTGCCTGGACTCATGCCCTTGGCTACAAGACTTGCGGCAAGAGGAGTAGAAGCTGTAGCGCAGATATAAAGAGGAATTCCCACTAAGAGCATGACCAGCATTGATCCAAAGCCTCCTCCCAGATAATTCTGGATAAGGCTTTCGGGAACTGCATAAGAAATTATTCCTGCAAAAAAGATTCCGATGAGCATCCATTTGGAAATCTCGGCTGGCAGTTCGATATAAGCATATTTTATTCCTTTAATCAACCTGGATTTTACCGATTCTTTATTATTTCTATCTTTTCCGGGTTCCTTATTTTTCCCTTCTTTTCCGGACTCTTTATTTATCCCATCTTTTCCCGATTCATTTTCTTCGCACCCACATTCCCCACAGCTGCAGGAAGAGCCCTCGTTCTGGAAGCCTGAGCTTACCAGGGTAAGTTTTCGGACATTTTCAGATTTAGTATTGATTTTCAGAGGCTTTGCTCCTGAAGGCTTTACTTCTATAGTCTTAGTTATAGTGCTTACAGACTCAGCTTTTCCGTTACCGCAATCTGCTGGTTTATGGCAACTGCAAGAGGAAGAGCTGCATGTTTTTTCCTGTAAAGGAGCTCCAATCAAGGTCGAAACTGTAAGAACTCCTGTTTTTTTCCCGGGACTTTCCTGTTTTGTGATATTCTTCTTTTCCGGGCATTCCCCGATCAAGAAATTATCTGCAAGCCCTGTAAGGACAGCAGTAACAAGAGCAGCAAGTGGGCGGAAAACTGCCATAAGGGGGTCCAGGAGAGCGTAAGTAACCGCTATTGAGTCTACTCCCGTCTCGGGAGTCGAGATAAGGAAGGAAAGAGTTGCCCCCCGGTTAGCTCCCCTTTTTCGGATCGACATCGCGGCAGGGACCACTCCGCAGGAGCAGAGAGGTAGGGGAAGACCTGCAAGGGCGGCATTGATAACAGAACGAATTTTTCCTGCCGATGCTCCAAGGTAGTCCACAATCTTCTGGTCAGGCACCAGGACATTGAGAAGACCTGCAATACCCAGGCCGAAAATAAGATAGGGAGCCGTTTCGACGAAAATGTTCCAGGATTCCAGGAGAACCCCTGAAAAAAGGACCAGAAGAGCGTTTAGGAATTCGAAGTTCATGCTTTTTCCTCCACATGTTCGAGGCACATTTCAATCAGCGTGCGGACGTGCTCGTCTGCAATATAATAAATCGTAAATTTTCCCTCCCTCCTGACCCGCACGAGGTCAAGTTGCCTGAGGGTACGAAGCCCATGAGAAACTGCGGATTGAGTGACACTAAGCGCCTGTTCAAGTTCACAGACGCACATTTCCTTTTGCTTTAGTAAAAAAAGGATCTTAAGGCGGGTATCGGACTGGAGCGCCTGAAAAACCGCAGCCATTCGTGTAATACTTTCGGTGTCCGGAACCTTTTGTAACAGTTTTTCTAACTGTTTTGAATTCACTCGTTCACAGTTCTCTTGCATGAACATATGAACAGCTGTTCATATATTAATATTTTTTTAAGGACTGCGCCACCTAAGAAAGTTGTCAAAAATTTAGAATTGGTCAAAAACGTAGAGGCTGTCCTTTATAGTAGTTGTCAGGGTAAGTTTGATTTATACGAGTAAAAACCTCTCAAAACCAACTAAAAAATTAACTATCGTTTTAACCCAAGATTAAAAGGATGAGATTTTTGTTTCTTTGACAGGTTTCATAGCTTTTTATTATCTTGTGCATCTAATCAGCTACTTTGTTTCTAAATCTTGTTTCTCATAAATATAATTATTATATTTAGTATTGTATTTAAATAAATATTAAACCTAATATTATTTATTCGATATTAAATGCATGTCAAAAAATAACTTGAGCCAATTTTTACACTGTACTCAAACACTAATAAAACAGTTTCATTTCAGTCGAATACCCCGTTGCTTGCAGCTGGGTGCGCCAGCGCAACTTTGATTCAAAACACAAATAGTCGCTCAAGCTATTTAGCTACGACTCTTTAATTGAAGAGGCCTGCTCTATACTCTTTAGCAAAAACTTGGTCTCTTCTCCGAATTTGAATTTTGTGAGGATACGTCTATGAAAATAGATAATAAGAGTTTGAATATAAGAAAAGTAGCATTTCTTCTAAGCGTTGCTGGTTTGGTAATATTAACAGCTATAGGAATGCCTGCAGGCGCCAGTGAGATCAAAGTTAAAAGTATAGTTCCTGAGAATAACACAACTATGTTGTTACAGGTGCCTGATGTGCGCCAATCCACCAACTACTCGTGTGGGGCTTCATGCTTTCAGGCTGTAGTAAGCTACTGGGGCGGTAAAGATATGGGAGAAGGCCAGTTTATTGAGCTCGTCAATACTACTCTCGGAGAGACTGACCGCAAGGGCACCACCCCCAGCGGTATCGTAGAAGGGGCAGAAAAAATGGGGTTTAGAGCTGAGATTAGGGAGAACCTGACACTGGGCGATTTGAGAGACTCCATTAATAAGGGCATTCCAGTAATAGTTAGACTTCAGGCCTGGAAGGATGAGAATCAAACTTGGGAAATGAATGCGAGCAGTCACTACATGGTAGTCATAGGCATAGACAGCAAAAATGTGTACTTTGAAGACCCATGGATACTTGGCAACAGAGGGTATATTCCACATGATGAGTTCATAGAACGTTGGCATACTTTCAGTTATGAATCTCCTACAGCTGATAAAAAAACAAATATGATTCATATGGGAATCTTTATCAGTGGAGACAAGCCTGCACAAAATCCTGGTTTCATACACGTGGACTAAACTCTATCTTAGAGGCTGTCTTAAAATTCAAATCATTTATACAATTGGATAATAGGCAACGTTCCGTTTAAATTCATATTACACACTCGATGTATAAAATCAAACACAATAAACATCATGGTTTAAACTTTCGTTTTGGACATTAACAGTTTGACACTCCGTTTATCAATTCAAATGCATAAGTCCTATCCCAATTATAGAACCAAATTTAATTTTAAGACACGCTCTTAGAATCCTGTTGTGCCCTTTTTCAGAGAGTTAGAATAAGGATAACAAAAAGTGCCAGGATAAAAAGGGCTTTCCAGTCACTTTTCTGCATGGAAAGCTCATATATTGAGGTCCTTCGGCTTCCCTGATAGCCTCTGCTCTCCATCGCGAGGGCCAGTTCTTCAGCATCTCTGATTACACCTCTTAGCAGGGGAATTGCAAGAGCAGGAATTGAGCGTAGAGGATTTTTTACGAAATCCATTCCTCTTGCCGCCTGAGCTGCTTTTGTTCGCTCTACCCTCTCAAATAGAAGAGGAAGAAACGCTATAGAGATGTTCATCATCGTAGCAAGCTCAAAAGAGCTGATTCCCAGCCAGCGCAATGGCAAAGGCCTTAGCATCCTTTCTATGCCGCAGGTAATTGCTGATGGGTCGGTACTGGCTGTCAGGAGGGCGGCAAAAAGCAAAAGTAGTATAAATCGGGCAGCAAGTTTGAGCCCTTTTTCCAGTCCTTCCAGACTTGGCTGCAGAATCCAATACGAAGCAAGGAGTCTTCCGTCCGTAAAAAATAACTGCGTGAGAAAGATAAAAAATATAAACAGCATCATAGGCCTTACTGCTCTGAAAAACACTTTCATTGGCAGTCCTGAAAGTAAAGCAAGGGCAAAGAAAAAAGCGAAAAGAGCCCCTATTCCTGCAAAATTCTCAATCCTGAATGCCAGAATTCCGAGCAGCATTACGGCTGCAACTTTTGTCCTGGGGTCAAGCCTGTGGAGAATGGAAGTCCCTGGTACGTAACTGAACACAGGTTCCTGCATATTCCCTCGCATTTGGTTTTGTAAAAAAATTTATGAGTTTTTGGAGCTTCCTGTCTTAGTTCCTTTCCGTTTTAATTCCCTTCCGTTTTAACTCTCACTATTTTCGTTTCCAAGAATTGATTTTAGTCTCATAATCTCTTCAAGAGCGCCTTCAACCGTGAAGACTGCAGTGTCTACTGGCAATCCTCTTGCTCTAAGTTCTTTCATCATGGAAGCTATAGGCGGAAGAGGCTCGAATCCTTTTTCGAGGTAGCTTTCCCGGCTCCCCTGAAAAATTATTCTTCCTTCCCTTATGAGCACTATTCTTTCCAGCAAGGGGAAGAACCCCTTAAGATTATGGGTTACAGTTATGACCGCAGTACCCTTTTCTTTTATTCTTTTAAGTGTCTCAAGAATGTCCTTTTTTCCGGCCGGGTCAAGCCCTGTTATTGGCTCGTCCAGTACAAGATAGTCCGGCCTGAGGGCAAGGGCGCTTGCAAGGGCAACTCTTTGCATTTCTCCTCCACTCAGGCTGAAAGGGTCTCGAGAAAGCTCACTCTGGTCAAGAGCAACAGCTTCAATTGCCTCATATACCCTTTCTTCGGTTTCTTTTTTCGAATACCCAAAGTTAAGGGGCCCAAAAGCTATTTCCTCATATACGGTCTTACAAAAGAGCTGGTCAGCAGCCTGCTGAAAAACCATTCCTATCCTACGTTTTGTCTCTCTTAAAGAAGGATCAAGTACGTCCACGCGAACGGTTCCGGTTTCCGGCTTCAAAATCCCGTTGAAAAGTTTTGTTAGAGTAGATTTCCCTGCGCCTTTTTCTCCCAGTATTCCCACAAACTCTCCTTTCTCTATCCGCAGGTTGATATCTCTCAATGCGAGAGTTTCGAGAGGAGTCTTTCTGGAGTAGGAAAAACTTACGTTTTCAAGAATAATCGGCATATTTCCTCTGCAAAGATATGGGGAGAAGAGGTTTTTTCCCAGGGAATTACTATTCCATGCATTTTCAGGTTCTCGGCCAGTTCAATCAGGGAAGGCAGGGCAAGTCCAAGGGTCTTGAGGGAAACATCGGAAAAAATGCTTTTCGGCTCGCCTTCAAGCCTTATTTTCCCTTTTTCCATGACAATGATTCTGTCTGCGTCATGAAGTTCTTCGAGATTGTGAGTGATATATACAATGGTTTTTCCTTTCCTGTGCAGTTTTTTTATGGTTTCGAGGACAGTTATTCCGGACTCAGGGTCAAGCATGGAAGTTACCTCATCAAAGATAAGGCATTCAGGCCCCATTGCAAGAATTCCTGCCAGAGCTACACACTGCCCCTGTCCTCCACTCAGGGTTTTCGGAGAACGGTGTCTGTACTTCTCAAGCCCGGTTTCGGCAAGCGCCATATCAACACACTTTCTGATTTCCACAGGGGGGAGGCAAAGATTCTCTGGGCCGAAAGCCAGATCTTCTTCGACTGTCCTGCCCACAAATTGGGTTTCAGGGTTCTGGAATACTACACCTACGAGTTTCCGGATTCCTGGAAGTTTTGAAGGGTCACGGGTATCAATTCCTTTGATCATTACCCTGCCAGCCTGTGGTTTCAGGAGTCCGCTTAGTTGAAGGGCAAGTGTGGATTTTCCACTGCCGTTTTTTCCTATTATCCCTATGAATTCCCCTTTTTTTATAACCAGATTTATATTCTCAAGCGCAGGGGTACCATCAGGATAACTGTAACTCACTTTTTCAAGCCTGATCATGTCTACTCTAAATTTTCATTATATCGTTTCAAATTTATTAAAAATTATTATAATTTTTATTGAAAATTTGAGTTTCGCCTTTATTTTCTGCTTATCTATAAAAAATTAAAAGAAAGTAGCTTTAGAGCTTGTAATTTGAAGCAATATATGCGGCAACTCCGGTTTTTATGATTTCTCCAGGCAGAAAAGGAATGACACCAAGAGCAAGGGCTGTTCCAGGTCCAATGTCAGCTACGAACATCAATTGAATAAATCCGCATGCATAGAGAATCAAGACTCCTGCACTCATATTAAGGGCATTGATAAAGAGACCGGATTTATCAGCCTTTTCAGCCTTCTCGGAAAGCTTTCCTATAACATACGCCGCCAGAATAAAGCCAGTTATGTACCCGCCTGTGGGCCCAAGAAGCACTCCTATTCCAGAACTGCCTCCTGAAAACACAGGAAGTCCTGCTATGCCGAGAAGGGTATAAACTATCATGCTCAAGCCTCCCCATTTGCTTTTCAACATGCTTCCTGCAAGCAGGACAAAGAATACCTGCAGTGTAACAGGGACAGGAGAGAAAGGTATAGGAATCTGTATATAAGCCCCTACGGCGGCCAGGGCTGCAAAAAGAGATGCGAAAACCATCATCCTTAGTTCAGGAGTCCGGTTGAAATAAGGATCTTTGTTTTTCATGTACACATTTTTTCCTCTTATCAATTTTACTCAGTTTTTCTCATTTTTTCGCCTTTTTTAAGCCTGTCAAAGCTTTTTACATCTCTGAATTGGCAGGCAGGAAAATTCAGTGCAAATTTGAAGCTGTAATATGTAATATAGAAACATAGAAACTGAAGCCTCGAGTAACCTTGTCAGCTTTATAATGATAACTTCATAAAGGTTAATTCCAGTCCTGAAGGCTATATAGCAGCTGAAAATCGGAGATATTGTTAACCGATTTGAGGTTAAAGGTTTACATTGGATTTAAAACTTTCCTGAAGTCGCAGTTCGTGTTTTCCAGGCCATACATTTCCCCCATCCGGAGCGATAATTAAATATACATCTTATACCGGTATTATGGATCACCTGAAATGCAAATTCAGCAGGTAGTTGAAAGATTGTATTTTCGGGAAGTTTTTCATGGGCGCGTGGCCTAGCCAGGATATGGCGGCAGCCTCCTAAGCTGTAAATCGGGGGTTCAAATCCCTTCGCGCCCGCTAATTTCCTTGCTAATTTCCTTTAATTTATATTTATCTTAACCCTTATTCCTTTAACCTGTTTTTTCAGTTATCTTAAGAAATAATAGTCTATTTTCGAACTCCAGGACTTTCAACTCTAAGGCGCTATGGACATTCTGCCTGTTCAGAAGAACCGGATATTTCTGAACTACTACCTGTGTAAATATTCGTGTAAACAATGGAAAATTTATTATCTGGAAAGTAAGTATTCCATAGCAGTATAACAATACATTTTTATTGATCATAGCTCAGTGCATTCTATTTTATTCGAAAAGAAAAATGCTAACCCAGAGGAAACACGAATTGATCAGGAAAGCCAGAGTAAATGACGTAGTTGTAATGAAACAAATCATCAATACTTATTCGAAGGAAGAGCTAATGCTCGCCCGTTCGCTGAGTGAGATGTACGAGAACATCAGGGATTATTACGTCTGCGAGATTGATGGAGAAGTTGTGGGCTGCTGTGCCCTGCATGTAGTGTGGGAAGACCTCGCAGAGATACTTGCCCTTGCCGTGAACCCCGTATGTGCAAGAAAGGGAATAGGTACAAAGCTTGTCTCGGCCTGCCTTGAGGACGCTAAAAACCTTGGTATGAAAGAAGTTTTCGCACTTACTTATGTGCCTGGCTTTTTCGAGACATTGGACTTTAAGGTTGTGGACAAGAATACTCTTCCCAGAAAGATCTGGTCCGGTTGTTTGAGATGCCCTAAGTTTCCGGATTGTAACGAAGTTGCTGTTCTAAAGTCGATTAATCCCTGAATCGCTTCAGATATCCTTCTTTGGAATCCTTATTTTCTATTTTTTCGAGTTTAAGACTTTAAACTCGAAACTACAGGATTTCGATTTGCAGGATTTAAAATAAATATAAATAGCCAAAGATCAAAAATTATTTATTCAGGCAGTTACGTTTTTAGGTTATCCTAATTATTAGATCTGGAGTCAGGCATATGCCGGCAGGATGATGTAATGCATATAGATCGATTTGAAGAATATCTTGAAACTATTCTCTACCTCATTAGAAAAAATCAGAGCCCTGCAAAGACCAAACAGATCTCTGAAGAACTCAACGTATCTCCGCCAAGCGTGACGGAAATGATAAAAAAGTTACATTCTTCGGGACTTGTAGAGTATACGCCTTATCAGGGAGTTGAATTGACAAAAAAAGGAACTGATCAGGCTATAAAGATCAAAAGGAAACACCAGGTACTTGAAACTTTCCTGGTTGATGTCCTTGATTTCGATAGGAAGGAAGCCCATAAAGAAGCCTGTGAACTTGAGCATGCAGTCTCGGATGCCGTACTTGAAAAGATCTACGAATTTCTGGGATGCCCCGAGTATTGCCCTGACGGTAACCCTATCAATATTGATAAAAATAATATCGTGCAAGAGGAAAAATTTGTCCCGCTTGATGAGATGGAAGAAGGAAGTTCAGGCAGAGTTGCCAGGGTGACCCTTCCAAGAGAGACGAAAGAACGCCTGATCTCCCTTGGCATTCTTACGGGAGAAGATATCAAAGTCAGGCGAAAGCAAAAACAGGGCTGTATCTCGGTTATAGCAGTAGGGTCGGAAATTGCTCTAGGAAGGGATATTGCAAAGAAAATTTTCATAGCTCCGAAGGGCAGAAACGCGTAAAAAACACAGAGAAGGCATATAACTGGCATGGAGTAAAATAACCGGAGATATGATAGGAATTTCCAGCTCATGCTGCGCTTCCGAAAGCGAAAGTCAGAGCAAAAGCCCCTATGATTTGACAATAGCTTTCATAGGCAACCCAAGCGTTGGAAAAAGCGTTTTTTTCAGCAGGCTTACAGGGGTAGGAGTTGAAGTATCAAATTATCCTGGCACGACAGTTGCACTTAAAAAAGGAATTGTAAAAGCCCGGGGAAAAACTATTGAAATAGTTGATCTGCCAGGAATTTATTCCCTTGGGGTCACAAACGAAGATGAGAAAGTAACCAAGCAATTTTTGATTGAGGACCGGCCGGATATTGTTATCAATGTCGTTGACGCGAGCAGGCTTGAAAGGAATCTTTACCTGACCCTGCAGCTTCTTGAACTCGATATCCCTATGGTTGTTGCGTTAAATCAGGTAGATCTGGCTGCAGACCTCGGGATTCTCGTTGATACAGACGAAATCTCCGAACTGCTTGGCCTGCCTGTAGTACCAACGGTTGCGACCTGGGGGGTAGGGCTCGATGAGGTAATGCTTGTAGCCCTTGACGAACAGAATAAGTCGCAGGAGCACCACCAGGTAAAATATAGCCAGTGGATCCAGCAGGCTCTTTCTAGCCTTGATTATACCTTTCCCAATATACCTCCAATCGTAAAAATGGCAGCTCTGCTAAACGATGCCGAGTTTGTAGAACTCTGCTGTATGCCTCCGGAGGCTAATGCCTTGCTCTCTACTGCCAGGAGGTTAAGGCAGAACCTGGAGATAGAACAGGGGATTTCGGTACCTGATACTGTTGCAAGAGATCTCTATGGGGAAGCAGGATATATTGTGGACAGCGTGGTTTCAAGGTTTGAACCTAAAAAAAGTATAAAGGAAAGGATAGATGCCATCCTTACTTCCCCGAATTTCGGAATTGCAGTGCTCATATCTGCCCTGCTCATTACTTTCCTTCTTGTTTTCCGGGTAGGAGGCTTCCTTGAGACCTGGATTGTGAATGAGATCTTTGAGCCCCATGTGATTCTTCCTGCCGAAGCCGCAACTTCTGGCATGCCACCTGTCCTGAAAAACCTGATTGTCTATTCTCTTCGGGGAGTAGAGGCCGGGTTTGCAATCGCAATTCCGTATATTGCAGTCTTTTATGCCATTCTTTCAATATTCGAGGATTCAGGTTATCTTACCAGGGCAGCTTTTCTGCTTGACAATCTTACCCATAAGCTTGGGCTTCACGGAAGAGCAGTGATTCCGCTGGTTCTTGGCTTTGGCTGCAACGTCCCTGCAATTATGGCAGTGCATTCCCTTGGCACACGGCGGGAAAAGAGGATAGCTTCCCTTCTTATAGCTCTAATTCCCTGCTCTGCGCGGACTGTCATTATCCTTGGACTTGTTGGAACATTTGTAGGTTTCTGGCCTGCGGTTTCAATTTATATTCTGGAGATTATCATTATTACCGGCATGGGCTTAATTCTGGGAAAAAGTCTGCCAGGCCAGAGAAGTGGCTTCATCATGGAAATGACACCTCTCAGAAAACCGGAGTTGAAATCTACCCTCAAAAAGACGTGGATGAAAAGCCGAGAATTTCTATATATAGCTTTTCCGCTTCTGCTCGTTGGAAGTGCTTTTCTGGGGGTTGCCGATGCTCTGGGCCTTCTTTCAATCTTCCAGGACTTTGTAGAGCCTATATCCGTGGGCCTGCTGGGCCTTCCGGCATTTGCGGCAACGGCCCTGGTATTTGGGATTCTCCGAAAGGAAATGGCGCTTCAGATCCTTGCCGTACTTGCAGGTACGGCCAATTTTGCAGCTGTAATGACACCTGTCCAGATGTACCAATTTGCTGTAATTACGACCATCTATATGCCGTGTGTAGCAACGATTGCAGTACTGAAGCACGAACTTGGAACAAAGGATACGGCTTTGATAGTTATTTTCACCATACTGCTGGCTCTTGGAGTGGGTATCTTGATCAGGATTTTCGGGCCTTCTTTCCTTTGATTTCTTTTTCCCGTTTTTATACTCTGTTGCAGATTTTCTTGCCCCAGTTTTCCTCAAAAGTAACTATCTTTCTCTACAGTCTACGTGGTTTATTTTATGAAAGGCAAGTTTCTCGAATCGGGCATAACATTTATATATTGATAAGTTTGTTTTCCTCTTTTCAAAATATTCTGCCTTTACCGCAAATTATTAATATTCGATACATAGTGTTATTCCCGATGACCCGAATCACCACTCACTTACACAAAAACGTGTTGAGTGTTATTATGGATATAATTGAAATGGATCATTTCCGCGAGCCTGAACTTGATGAGGTTCAATTTTTCCTTGAAAGCACCGGAACTCACGGCTCCGTTGTTAATGAAACTGCTGCGGAAATGGACTGTACCTCCTCCAAAATCCAATCAAGAGAGAATGTACTGGTCGATTTTGAGAGCTCCTTTTCATCCATGAACTAACACTTCCCCCAAAAAGTTATTACCCTTTCATGAAATCCAACTCTTTAACTCCTTGTATTTTAAAGTTAAGCTTGGGTTTCATTCCTCTATTTTGTAGTATTATGAACCTTTTTCTCTCTGGGCTTCCCTGTGAATCTACCGGGATTTGAACATCATTCTTGCTCGACTTGTTCAGGGATGAAAGACTTGCGCAGGTATATCCTATTTGTTGCTTTTTAATCACTGATATCGAAAAATATTTATCCAAATTTTCATTCAAGTTGTTTCTCTTTGTTTCCTAATCCTTTTTGTTTCCTAATCCTTTTTTGTTTCCTAATCCTTTTTTGTTTCCTAATCCTTTTTTGTTTCCTAATCCTTTTTTGTTTCCTAATCCTTTTTTGTTTCCTAATCCTTTTTTGTTTCCTAATTTTCATTTCTGGAAACTTTTTATCTCAGATTTCCTGCATATCCAGCCCGATTTACTGAGTATTTCGACAAAGATTAAATAAAAAGATTTTTGTTCCTCTTTATTAAGAGTTATATAAGGCCAGAAAAACTATCGATTACCATATATATTTAAAGAAAGATTACATGTACTTTGTACATATTATTTAAATTCCTATGATCTAATCAATATAATTATTATTGTGCTGGCTGCCTTTTCACCAGAAAATTCCAGGCTGTCAGGAAATCGGAACCCGAACTTATCATAAGAGGTACTTTTATGAGAACTGGACAGAGGGACGTGCATAATACACCGCTTAAAAGGCGACTATCGATAACCTATGAGGAGCTAGAGACTCTCAAAAAATCGATTAAGGTTTCGGTTCTCAATGAACTGCGGGCCGAAATGGAAAATGTTTCCGATCAGGACTCCATCAAGGATCTTGTCCTCTCCGAAATCAGGACAGAGCTTATGGGAATCCCTAACCCTGCCTTACTCAAGGCTTCAATCCTGAACGAATTAAGAACAGAATTGAAAACATCAGGAGAAAATGACTCGGAAACGGCTGACCGGAAGCTGAGGGAACTTGCAGGCATTCAGGATGGGCTTGTCCGCGAATTGCTTGACCAGAAAATGCTTATAAAGAAACTGGAAACACAAATAGGAGATTTCGCTAAACAACTGGAAGACGCAAAAAAGACTGCTCCGGTTGCTCCACCTTCTGTAGTTCCGTCTTCTCCTTCTGTTGTTCCATCTTCTATTAATCTGACTCTTCCTGAAGACCCTCTGGATCTTCCGCCTCTTTCCAGAAAACCCAAACAAAGACCTGAGCTCAGAAAAGAAAACCCGGTATACAGATTGGGTAAATTCAAAGAAGCCCCTGCCTCCCTGCCAGGTACAGGCGCAAAGATTCAGCTGAAGCTCAGAGAGGTTGAGCCAGCAGATCTTGACAGAGAAGAAGCAGAAACGAAGTGCGAATATATTATTGCAGAAAGTGGTGATAAAAGAGGGTTTAGAGGCACTGTTAGACAGGGGACGTCGGTTAGACCATCGATTAGAGAACCTGCCAGGCAACAACCGCCGCTCAGAACACAATTCAGGCAGCCACCTCCAGTATCGTCATTACCTGAAAGGCATCTTTCTGCTGTTAAAAAGAGCCCTGTGGAAACCAAACCTGCTGATAATTATAAATGTGAATATATAATTGCCGAGAGGCCTTCGAAAAAGCACTTCGTAGAAGAGTCTGTGGACGTGCGGGAAAATGAAGATGCCGAGGTTATCACATGTAGCCGGAAAAATTCTCGGGAGAAATAAAGCTTAAAAATACAGAAACTTTCTCAAAAACGTAAGATTACAGAGGCATTCTGTGTATATAAAAGAGATTGAATTTGTTAATTTTAAGTCTTTCGGAAAAAAAGTAAAGATTCCCTTTTATAATGACTTTACTACAATTTCGGGTCCGAACGGGAGTGGGAAGTCTAACATAATAGACGGGATTCTTTTTGCACTCGGGCTCACAAGTTCAAGGACCCTTCGTGCTGAGAAACTTACCGATCTGATTTACAACGGCGATGCGTCAAAAAAGCCTGATTTTGCTCAGGTTACGATCCGTTTTGACAACTCTGACCATAAGTTACCTCTAGAGCTTGACGAGGTTGAAGTCTCAAGAAAGGTTCGGCGGACAAAAAACGGGTATTACAGCTATTTTTATTTCAATGGAAAATCCGTAAGTCTTGGAGAAATCCATTCTCAGCTTGAAAAAGCCGGGATAACGCCTGAAGGTTACAATGTGGTTATGCAGGGAGATGTAACGCAGATTATCTCCATGCCCTCTGTAGAAAGAAGAAAAATTATAGACGAAATCGCAGGGGTTGCAGAATTTGATGAACGTAAGCAAAAGGCGCTTGGAGAACTGGAAGTAGTAAGACAGCAAATCGAGCGCGTGGATATAATCCTTGAAGAGGTACGCACCCAGCTAGGAAAACTGGCAGGAGAACGTGACCAGGCCTTAAAATATCAGGCGCTCAAGGCTGAAAAAGTTAAATTCGAAGGCTATCTTCTCCTTTCCAAACTCAAGGATGCGAGAACTGAACTGCAGAATGTGGATAAGGAACTCGCAGGCAAAGAAGAGCATCGTGAAAAAGTCCAGCTCCTCCTGAATGAGAGAATGCAGGAACTTCAGGCACTCGAAAAAACCCTGGAAGAGCTTTCGGTTGAAATCCGAAAAAAAGGAGAGGATGAACAGCTTCAGGTTAAGAGGGAGATCGAAGAGACAAAGGGAGAAATTTCTCGCTGTGTAGATAGCATCGAGCTTTCGGAATCCGAACTTGAGGAAGCTGATTCACGGCGCAGGAAAGCCTTTGTAGAGATCGATTCCACCAAGGGTAAGGTAGGAGAACTCGAAGAAAAAATTGAAGCCGAAAACCTGAGAAAAGAAAGCATTTCTTCAGAGCTTTCCGAGCGCAAAACCGAGCGCATGCTGCTCCAGAGCAGGATTGCGGATGTGGACACAAAATTTGCTGCTACACGGGATGAGCTCATGGCTGCCAGGAAGAAGCTTGAGGATGTAAAAAACGAGAAAAATGAGTTAATCCGAACCGAAGATAGACTCCTTGATACCCTCCGAAGAAAATCTTTAGAACTCCGGGAGATAGAAAACCAGATCAGAGACGCTGAAGCCGCGGTTGCTACTTCTGACAGTGATACGCTTTCTGTCAGGTACGAGCTTGAAAAGCTTTCTGAAAACCTGGAATCTCTTATCCGGGACCGTGATGATATCGAAAGCAGCCATTTCAGGATAAAGGAAGACATAAGGAAACTTGAGAACAGGCTTCACAGCCTCCAGCAGGAGTACACAATCACAGAGGCAAGAGTGCGGTCATCGGAACAGGGCGGAGGCTATTCCAGGGCTGTGGAAATGGTAATAGGGGCTGCAAGGCAGGAAGACCTTTTCGGAATTCATGGGACCATTGCCCAGCTTGGAAGAGTGGACAGGCAATACTCAACAGCTCTGGAGGTTGCGGCGGGAAACCGGATGCAGGCGATTGTTGTGGACACGGACGCCGATGCTGCTGAAGCAATCGAGTACCTGAAGCGGAGAAAAGGAGGGCGAGCAACCTTCCTTCCCCTCAACAAACTGAGAGAGCCCAGGCGGCTTGAAAATTTAAGTTACGAAAATGGAGTAATAGGATACGCAATTGACCTTATTCAGTTTGATTCCGGTTTTGAGCCTGCTTTCTGGTACGTTTTTCAGGATACTCTTGTTATGGAAAACCTTGAAAGTGCCCGCCGCCTTATGGGAAAGGCAAGAATGGTAACCCTTGAAGGCGAACTTCTGGAAAAAAGCGGAGCAATGGTAGGAGGGTCAATATCCTCTAAATCGGGCACTTCTTTTGCGGCTGCAGAAAAAGATAAACTGCTTGAGCTTGCAGAGGAGATCAAATCCCTGGATGCAAGCCGGAATGCAGCAATAAACAAGCAGGACAGCATTGAAAGCCATCTTTTCGAACTGAGCAGGAAAATTCGGGACTGTGAAGCTACGATCTCACGAAAAGAGAACCAGCTTGATGAAATCGCAGGCAGGGAAGCAAAACTTGCTGAACTTCTTGAATCAAAACAGGCAGATCTTAAAGCAATTGAGGAGTCCAGAACCGAACTTGGAACTGAAATGGATAGGGTAACTGCGGAAAAAGCTGATAAAGAAAAGGCCGTATCCAAACTTGAGGAACAGATATCAGGACTTGAAGCAAAACTTGCGGATTCTCCTCTGCCTGAAATCAATAAAAAGATAGAATTCGTTGATGAAGAACTCCGCAGGCTGGATGGCCGAATCCGGGATACTGAAGCCACATTGAATGCCCTGCAGCTTGAAAAAGAGTATGCTGAACAGAAAATTGATGAAGCAAAGGAACTTATAAAGGAACTTGAGGAAAAGAAAGCTTCAAGAATGGAAAAAGTTAACTCTCTTAAGATAAAAATAAAGGAATATGAGGAAAAACTTGAGGAAAAGAAAGCCAGGGAGCTTGAGCTTTCAGATGAACTGATAGGGCTTCAGCAAGAAAGGGAAAAGGTTCAGGCCGAACACAATGCAGTCAAGCGCAGGGTAAGTATTGCCTCAACCACTCTTGAAAAGGCAAAACAGCAGGTACTTACGCTCACAGCTACGAAGAATGCGCTTTTTGACCAGGAAAAGCAGTTTGTCGAGGAACTCCTGAAAAGAGGCATAGAGGAGACTGATGAGGTTCCAAATTACGAAACCGTTTACATGCGGATTCAGGCAATTGACGAAGCCCTCAGGCAGCTTGAACCTGTAAACATGAGAGCAATTGACGAGTATAATGAGGTAGAGTTAAGACTTTCGGATTTGCAGGGAAAGCGGGATACTCTCTTTACCGAGAGAGAGCAGCTCCTTGAGCGCATTGACCAGTATGAGCAGTTAAAACGAGATGCCTTTATGGAAGCCTATACAAGCATTAATGCCAACTTCAAGGAAATTTTCCACGAGCTTTCCGACGGCATGGGCGAGCTCTTGCTTGATGACCCTGATGACCCTTTTGCAGGAGGGATGACTATTCAGGCGCAGCCCAAGGAAAAAACTCTCCAGCGGATCGAGGCAATGTCAGGAGGAGAAAAAAGCCTTACCGCACTTGCTTTTATTTTCGCAATCCAGCAATACCGTCCTGCTCCCTTCTATGCTTTTGATGAAATTGATATGTTTCTTGATGGCTGGAATGTGGAAAGGGTTTCAAGGCGCGTTAAAACCTCAGGATCAAAAGTCCAGTTCATTGTTGTTTCCTTAAGAAAACCTATGATCCAGGCCGCATCCAGGACAATAGGGGTTACAATGCAGGAAAATAACCTTACCAGCATTACCGGGGTGAAACTTAATGGCTGAGCTTATGGATAACGTGGGCGCAGCGCTTGAAGTTTCTCGCCTTCAAGCTCGTATGGTTTCTGAATCCAGAGAAAATAACTCTCTTTTTGCGGAATCCGAAACCTATGGGCTGCCAGGTACTCTTTCATGCCTTGGAATTGATTGGAACCTGCTTGATATTTCGGAGTTTGAGACCTCCGAACCTCTGGGCATACTGGTTGAACTTGCAAGGGTAGGAAAAATCGATCCCTGGGATATAGACATAGTACAGCTTACTGATGGTTTCCTGAGAAGGGTAGAAGAGCTCAAGCAGATGGATCTTAGAATTTCCTCAAGGACGCTTCTTTATTCTGCGATTCTCCTGCGCATGAAATCTTCGGGAATCCTTGATGTGGAAGAGGAAGAGGTTGATACGTTTGATTCGGATTTTCCTGATGATCCCGAGTTCCCTGAGCCTGCAGAGTTTCCTATTCCGAAGCTGCCCGTTCGTCGTGTATCCACAAGGCCGGTAACACTCAATGAACTGATTCTTGAACTCAAGAAAGCCGAAAAAAGTCTCTCAAGAAAAAATGAAAAAAAAGCCAGACAGTCTTCAGAAGAATCAAATCCTCGCCCTAAGCTTACTACCGGAGATGTCCTGGGCATTGCGCATGACGAAGCCATCAGCTCGCGGTTGGCCCTGATGTGGGAAAGGCTTGCCGAACTATTTACGAAGCAATCCGTAGTGGTTTTTTCGAGTATACTGGAAAGAAGCGAAGACAGAATTATGGATTATCTATCTCTTCTTTTCCTTGCCTCAAGCAGGAAAATCTGGCTTTTTCAGAATGAGGTTTTCGAAGAATTATACATTTATCCAGGAGAAGAGTCCGGCTTTTCCACTGAAGCAAATCCATCCCTTTTCCATGAGATGTTAATAAAATCAAAAGCTGAACTTTCTAAGCCTGAAACTAAAGGTTCCTCAGCGCCGAATTCAACAGGGGAGATTCATCTGCATGAAAACCCTGATGAAGAGCCTGAATTAACCGTACTTTGAAATTACCCTGTACTTTGAAATTACCCTTGTACTTTGAAATTACCCTTGTACTTTGAAATTACCCTTGTACTTTGAATATTATCCTGGTGCTCTGAGACTTTACTCATAGTAAAAACCTATAAAAACGATTGATTAACTCCGTTCGATTACCGATTAACCTGATTAAAAAAATGTTATTCCTTTTCTGGAAGTGAGAATTATGAGTGAGCTTGAGATTATCGAAGCTGCGCTTTTTGCTGCTGGCAGGGCAGTAAGCCTCGAAAAGCTTACAAAAATAACAGGAAAACCCAAAAAAGCCGTCCTTTCGGCAGTACAGAAATTGACAGAGGCTTATTCTTCCCGAGGGTCTGGAATTGAGATTCTTGATCTTGGGGAGCGATATGTCATGCAGGTCAAGCCCGAATACTCAGAGCTTATGCGGGAAGTCGCCCCAAAAGAGCTTTCGGCCCCAAAACTTCGTACCCTTTCCATGATTGCCTATCATCAGCCCCTACTCCAGTCAGACCTCATTGATATGAGAGGAAGCGGAGCCTATGATCATATAAAGGATCTTGTAGAGCGAGGTTTTGTAGAGTCCGTGCCCTGCGGGAGAAGCAGGCAGCTTTCCACAACCCCTCTTTTTGCAGATTACTTCGGGCTTAAAAGAAATGACCCTGAAGCCATAAAAGAGAAAATCCTTGACCTTTTGAGGTCCCAGGCAGGGCAGAGTGAGATCAACCTATGGATAGGAAAGAAGACCATTGCCGTGACTCCCATGTATGAATCTCTTATGAGCATGTGCGGGATCAGGGAATACTTCGTAGCCAATGCCTACTCGCCTTCGAAGGAGGAAATCTCCCGCCTGCTTGAAGCCGACGTTGTCGTGGTCTCGGCCGGTTACTCTGATACTGTACGGCAGTACTGCGACGGAGAGATCCTTGAGATGCATTCAACAACTTTTGAAGACCTTATAGAAGCAATTGCCTTACTTGCTGAGGAACTTCCCGACGAGGTAGACTCCAAAACAGTGGAAAAAAGCATTAAGAAAATTCGAGAAACCAGGGAAAGATATGTTTCTGCTGCCGTTCTTATCGAGAAGAAGGTCAAGCCGGCAACTGAAATGATTTCAAGAATCGTAAACGACCTTTCCCTTGGAATTTCTGCAGAGGGAGTTCTTATCGCACCTGACTACGGAGTTTCGAAAAGCGGGGTTAAAATTGAAAAAGGAGCTCAGATCCTCATACCCACACACCGCAGTGTTGCAGGCGACCTTCTCCAGAGGGTCTGTGCAAAGTATGATTCTATTCTTGAAGGCCTTGAGAAGTTTAAAGACTGAGGTGGCTTATTAGTGCACAAACTCCTTCATCTCTGGTTATTTTTTTTGAATTACGAGCGCCCTTAATTTAAGTTTTTCTGTGGCATTTATATTCTATATATAAAGCATTTATATAGTAACCTGGCTATTTAGCTATAGCTTTATATACTGGGTAGAGGATATTACCTTTGCTTTATATACTGAGGGTTGACTAATGAGCGAATCTAGCATCAAGATCGAAAATGTGGTTGCATCCACTAAACTCGCTGAAGAATTCGACTTAACCGTTATCGAATCAAGGTTCGAAGGAGCCGAATACAACAAGCAGAAGTTTCCCGGGCTCGTTTACAGAGTTTCAGATCCTAAAGCTGCATTCCTGGTCTTTACTTCCGGTAAGGTTGTCTGTACAGGGGCAAAAAACGTTGCCGATGTACATACAGTTATAGGCAACATGGCGAAAAAGCTGAACAGTATAGGGATTACGACTATAGAGAACCCTCAGATTACTGTCCAGAACATTGTTGCTTCTGCCGACCTGCATACTATTCTGAACCTGAACGCAATTGCAATAGGGCTTGGACTCGAAAATATTGAATACGAGCCTGAGCAGTTCCCTGGCCTTGTGTACAGGATCGATGACCCTAAAGTAGTTGTGCTTATTTTCAGCTCCGGAAAACTGGTAGTTACAGGTGGCAAAACCCCTGAAGATTGCGAGAGGGGTGTTGAAGTCGTCCGCCAGCAGCTCGACAACATGGGGCTTTTATAAGAACCCTCAATATATTAATATACCACTTTTCTGGAAGTAAAGTAACTGATAAATTCTAAACTGATGAATTATACAATAAAACGGATTCTGCGGTGCGCGTAGAGGTTCCGGTAAAGGATATGTGTGAGACGTGAACAGCGCAGATGTTTGCATTCTTATTCCCACCCTGAACGAAGCTGCAACAATAGGGCAGCTTATCAAGGATTTCAAGCAGGAAGGTTTTTCCAATATTCTGGTAATTGATGGGAACAGCAAGGACGGCACAGGGCAAATTGCAGAAGCTGAAGGCGCAAAAGTTGTCATGCAGACCGGAAAAGGTAAAGGGCAAGCAATGATTCAGGCTTTCGGGCTTATAGAGAGCCCTTACGTAATAATGGCTGATGGTGACGGAACATATCTTGCCCGAGAGGCTCGTTCCCTTCTAAAGCCTTTACTGGAAGGTAGTGCCGACCATGTAATAGGCAACCGGCTGGAGAATTACTCCCAGGGAGCTTTTACGAGGCTCAATCTTGTGGGCAACCATTTGATAAATATGTTTTTTGACATTGCATATAGCGTGAAATTAAAAGACATCCTCTCTGGATACCGTGCGTTTACGCTTGAAAGTGTAAAGGAACTTGAACTTAATAAAACAGGTTTCGAAATCGAGACAGAAATTTCTGTGGAATGTATTCTTAAAAAACAGAGGGTTGAAGAAGTCCCTATCACTTACTTGCCGAGAAGTGAAAAAGGTGCAACCAAGCTAAATCCAGTAAAAGACGGATTCAGGATTGGGTCTACGATCTACAAGCTTGCAAAATTGCATAATCCAATGTTTTACTTTGGGATTATAGGTTCTCTCTTTATCGTGGCAGGGCTGTTCACAGGAACCTTTGTTGTAATCGAATGGTCCGGTGGAACTACCCATGTCTTGCTTTCTGTTTTAACAACCCTGGTTATCACATTCGGTCTTCAGATGTATATATTTGGAATTTTGAGCGATTTCATTTTAACCCTCCACAGGAAAACAGTCCAGTTAATCATGGAGCAGAATAAACAGAAGAAGTAGAAATTTTTAGTTTCAGTTTATGTTTTTATAGTTTTGAGTTAGTGACTTTTTTGAAGCTGAGAGATCGTTAAAACTGTTTAGCATCAATTGTTTTGATGATTTTTTCTTCTTTTAGAATGCGTACAGCTTATATTTCAAGAGGTAACTCGGAAATATAAAGCCTAGTAAGAAATAACTGGTAGTGATTACCCTATAGATAATTTCTGCCCAAAAAATATGGCTCTTCGTCGTTTCAGATGGGTAGTTTGAAATCTAACTTTCCTAATTTTAGATAGATCATCGTAATAAAATAGTGAGTGTTTCGATACCCTCTAGCATTTCTTTTTATCAACTGTACAATACTATTAATACCTTCCAAAGTTCCGTTCGTGACTCTGGAATCAAAGTAGTTTAGAATTCCATCCCAATGACTTTTAATGGTTTTAGCAACCTCAATTATTGCCTCTAATCTACTATGAGTTGCCCGAAAATACCACTTTTTAAGATATTGTTCAGCTTCCTCTCGGCTTTTGCATTCCCATAACTTTCTAAGGCTTTCTTTTAGATTATATGCTCTGAATGTATCTAGTTTTTGATTTTGGAATTCTAGAAGCCTTTCTCTCTGTTTATCAGTTAGATTTTCCTCGTTTGTAACCCATATGAATTTGGTATTTTTGAGTTCCTTTGTTTTTTTTGTTCTTGTATCCTTACTTCATTTAATCCTTCATTAATTGCTTTCATCACATGGAATCTATCGAATGTAATTTTTGCATCTGGAAATTCCTTTGAAATCCCACTGATATACGAAGGAGACATATCGCAACATACTGATCTAATGTTGCTTTTGTTTCCATTATGATCTTGCAAATCTTTGCTAAAACTGGTAATAGTTGAAGAGTCTTTTCCTTCACAAGCAAATATTACTTTCGAATCTTTTAGATCAACAACAAGCGTTATGTATTCATGTCCTTTCTTGCATGAAGTTTCATCTATACCAACAACATATACATCCGATAAATCCTCTTTAGATCTTGCATCGTCAGTGTAATGGTTTATGACTCTCCAAAGCTTTTTGTCATATTCTCCAAGCAACTTTCCGATTTGTAACACTGGCATTCTTTTTGATAGTTCCAGGATCAGAGCTTCCATTCGAAAAGTAAAACTGCTTTTTTCGCGAGCCCATGGAACTTTTATTTGAAGAACTCCACAATTTTCACATTCTAGTCTTGGAATTCTACAGTGCAAATATGTAGAATATTGAAAGTAGTTAATATGCCGTAACACTTTTTCCTTAGTATCATAAGCTGAACAGTTTGGTTTGCCACACTTAGGACAGGGAAATTTGGAACCACGTTTAAAATCAATCCAAATATTAAGTTTTTCAGATGTTAAATCAAATTCAGTATTGGTTATTTGCCAAGGTTCTTTGACATTCAAAGGTATTTCAAATGTTTTTTCACAAATGGGATATCAAACTCCTGCAGTTATTTTTATCAAATAATATAATACTTATTTATATTATATTTTTAATATAATAACTTACCCATATTATCTGACGAAGAGCCAAAAATATTAACTAATTTTTTATCTGCCCGTTTCCAATATATAAATATTCCTTTATCCAAAATTGTTAAAGTTTTAGCCTGAAGACTTATAAAGAATTAATTTAAAGTAAGGCATATGGAGTTCAAACAAAAAAATTCAAAAGTCAACTTGAATTTCATACATCCAGAGGCAAGAGAATCATAGACATTGCAGTATCTGCTTGCAAGTGTAGAAACTGTACCTTAATTCTTAGAGGTAAATAAAATGTTATTAGTTACACAATTTGATATTGATGCGGATATTGTAGATGTTCCGCAAACAATAGTAGAAGATGCTGAATACTATCGAGATCAATTTCTCAAATGGCTTTACAACGAGTCTGTCAACCATTCATACTGGTCTTATAAAGACGGCAAGAAGTATGGTTTGATTTATCGTTCCGATGCATTTGTAGAATGGTTGAATAAGTATCCACTAAAAGAAAATAGTCAAAAGGCAAAGATTGTATCACAACATTTGAGTGAGTATGAAAAAGCCTTGCCGATTCTGTTCTTTTGAGAGCAATAAACATGACGAAAAAAGATCGCTATTTTATTGCTCTATTTTTAATTCTTGTTGCAGGGAGCATTCCCATGAGCATTATTCTCCACTCAATCTATATGGATTCAATAGATTGGAGGGATAGAGGTCAGAGGTATAATTGCATATATAACGTCAATATAGGGGGTCTTTCCGGAAGAGATGTACTGGGGCCCACCATAATAATGGTTCCGATTCCTGCAACGAAAGGAGGCAAATTTTTTACTCCCCCTGCTCAGAAAGACCCTTGTTTTACTCAGGAGCTAATGCACGAAATCAATAATTGGCCTGAACAATACCGCAAAAGTCCCTATTTTGAAAATGCAACTGAAATCTTTGACAACAAAACAACACTAGTGTCGAGTCAAACACAAAATGTCGTATAAAATCGATTGCAATTATTCGGGATCATTGAATCCTTGATGATTGACTCGACACTAGGAGGTTGGACAACCTTCATTGCGGAAACTGAGAAAGGATATATGCTTGGATTCAGGACAAACGAACCCGTCCTCCAGGACATTTCTTTTAGTGCGGATTTTGTTGCAGACTATTTTGATATTTTTGATCCCATAAATAAAGGAAGTCCAATATTATTTCCTGTTGAAAATATCTCTAATAATTCTGTAATCCCTTATGGAGAAGAGAATATACTAAGAGCCTATCCGAAAAGTGGTTACCTGCTATAACTTTTACAATATGCAATATGCAAAACCGGAACGGATGCCCGAACATTTAGATTTATTGCAACTTTTCGATATGCATTACTGACTTTTCGGATAGGTTCTAAGTACCCGCAACGAAATAACCTATGCAACTTATAATTTATTGTAACTTTAATTGGCTACCTTGATAGTGAAAATCAAAATGTTCAATTGGAAATCTGCATAGTTTATTCTGAGACGGGGCCTAAGTATGCCTCAATTCCGACTTGTGACAGCTATGTCTATATGAGTGATAATCTACAGGGGACACAAATATATTTAGATATCCATCTGGATGCACATAACGATCCCAATGAGTGGCCACAAGAATACAGAGGTCAATATCTGAACGAAATAAAAACAACTGTTAATGGCACAGACTTTATAAAAATTAGGGTTATTCTAGGACAGGAGATACCTTGGATGAATTCTACTTTATGGAACAACCGATATAGTCCAGAATATTATGCAAATGAAAATCTTTAACAGTGGTAAAACAGTGTACTTTGTACATATATTTCCCATAAAATATAACAAGATTGTAGTTTCAGCTATTGACTGTTATCATGTTATGCCTTTCTGGAGCGCAGATGATCCTGAAGTAGAGTTAGATGCCGGGTGTAAATGTTCATTCAACATACTTGGAAGATAAGTGTATCATTGAAAGCGGAACTTCAGTAGTAGTCCCTTTTGTAGGATTGCAGCACTATTTATTAGTAGAAAAGGGTCTCTAAATTCACAGGAAATCCAAAATTTACTTATTAATAATGTATTTAATTTAGGATAGAGGAAGAGACAAAATATACGGCTTTGAGTTGTAAAGTTAGTTAATGTAGCCAAACATATACTTTTTTATAATTTATATTCGTTCTTACTATAATTTAACCTCATCTTCTTCACCCATCAAGTTAAAACAAGTTTACTTGCTTTTTATTCAAAGAAGGTTTAGTAGATATTTATAAAATATTTATTTTAATTTCACATCTCATGTTTTTCAGTAACTATAGACATATAAGTAAAGTAAACTTGATTACGGTTAAAGTTAGTTTTTTAAAAAGTGTTATATATAATTACGCGCATTTTATGGTCTAACTCACTCTTGCCCTAATTACAGATTAATCTTACAGACACATTTTACAGATGATCAAAAGCTTGAGGTTAATAATATGACGATCGTGGAAGATGCACAAAAAGGGATTATTACTGAAGAAATGAAGATTGTTGCAAAGGACGAAGGACTTGACCCTGAATTCATCCGTCGTGGTGTTGCAGCCGGAAGAATTGTTATTCCAACCTCCCCATACAGGCAGGTAAAGATCTGCGGTATAGGAGAAGGACTCAGAACCAAGGTCAATGCATCCATCGGTGTATCCTCGGATATTGTTGATGCAGATATGGAAGTTAAAAAAGCCCAGGCTGCTGAAGCTGCAGGTGCAGACACCCTTATGGAGCTCGGAACTGGTGGAGACTTCCTCGCAATCAGGAAAAAAGTCATTGACAGCATTTCTCTTTCAGTCGGTTCAGTTCCTCTTTACCAGGCTTTCATTGAGGCCGCAAGGAAATACGGCTCAATCGTGGATATGACCGAAGACGAACTCTTCAAGGCAACCGAAGACCAGGCAAAGCTTGGAACCAACTTCATGGCAATTCACACGGGAATCAACAATATCACCATGGACCGCCTTAAAGCCCACGGCAGATATGGTGGCCTCTGTTCCCGTGGTGGCGCCTTTATGACTTCCTGGATGCTCCACAACGAAAAGGAAAATCCACTTTATGCAAACTTTGATTACCTTGTTGAAATCCTCAAGGAACACGAAGTAGTCCTCTCTACCGGAAACGGTATGCGTGCAGGTGCAATCCACGATGCAACCGACCGTGCCCAGATCCAGGAATTAATTATTAACTCCGAACTGGCCGACAGAGCCCACAAGCAGGGTGTGCAGGTCATTGTCGAAGGTCCGGGCCATGTCCCTCTCGACCAGATAGGAACCAACGTAAAACTTATGAAGGAAATGAGTGGCCACAAGCCCTTCTACATGCTCGGCCCGCTTGTAACTGACATCGCACCAGGTTACGACCACATTGTAACTGCAATCGGAGCATCGGTTTCTGCTTCATATGGCTGTGACTTCCTTTGCTATGTCACTCCTGCAGAACACCTCGCCCTTCCAAACCTTGAAGATGTTATCACAGGAGTCAAAACCTCCAGGATTGCAGCTCATGTAGGCGATATGGTAAAATATCCAGACAGGGCAAGAGAACAGGACCTTGCTATGGGCAGAGCCAGAAGAGAACTCGATTGGCAAAAGATGTACTCTCTTGCAATCGACCCAGAACACGCAAAAGAAGTTAGGAACAGCAGGGCTCCCGAAGATTCTGACGCCTGCACAATGTGCGGTAACTTCTGCGCCCTCAAGATCGTCAACCAGAACTACAACCTTGCAAAATAAGCAGGTACAGTAAATTCTCAAAGTGAAGCCTTCGGGCTTTACTAACTCATCTTTTGTAAATGTTTTTCGTGTTTTATTCTCACTCAGTTTTTTTCTTTACTTTTTTCAGTAAACTTCTTTTTCAGTAAACTTCTTTTTCAGTAAACTTCTTTTTCAGTAAACTTCTTTTTTTCAGTAAACTTCTTTTTCAGTAAACTTATATACTTCACTCAATTCATACACTTTTATATTGTTTTGAAGCCCACGTTTTTGCCGTTTTGGCAGTTCAAAATCGACAACTTTTTACATAATTATTATAGAAATATCAATAGTTAGTCTTATTATTTTATTGAGATACTGGAAAGATTTCTTATAAATCTGAGTTGAAATTTTTTATTTTATTAAGGGCGGTGCTTTTATGAGACAAAAATCGGTTAAAGGGCTTATTGCTCTCGGAATAGTTAAAGGACTCCTCACTCTGGGGTTATTACTATTTTTTTCAACGTTTTCTGAATGCGGTGCTTCTGGAGAGGTTACGAATTATTCTGAAACACTAAACCAGGAACAACCATTTCAAAAGCTTAATCCCGATGAAGTTACGACTGAATGGAATGACACATATCTTTTCAGCAGCAGGGAAGATGCCTTAAAAGAACTTGAAACCTTAAAAAAGAAGCCAGAAGAAATAAACGCAACTTTCCGTCCTGAATTTGAAAATTTATCTGGACCTGTTTTACTTGATTATCTGGAAACTGAGAAGGAATTTTCAAAATCTATAGAAGTTCTGTACGTTTATGCGTATACTCAGCTCAGTAAAAATGTAAGTGACCCGTTTTTTGCTTCTCTTCTTACGAACTCTCAGGATCTGCTTACCGAATATGGGAAAGCCACCTCATTTACAACCGTTAAGTTGACCTCGCTCAATAAGGAAGAGTGGGACAGGCTCTTTTCCGAAGAACCAAAACTTGAGGAGTACAGGCCTTATCTTGAAGCTAAGTATATGAGGTTTTCAGATCACAGGGCAATGAATGAATCTCAGGCTATATACCTTGCAGAACTCGAAAACCAGCGCATGAAACTGGAAACTGAGGCGTTTTCGGAAATTACGAATAACGTCACAATGGCAGGAAATATAACGCTTGAGAATGGAGAAGAATACCCAGTCAATTCCCAGTCTTACAATACCCTACTTTCGACCGATCAAAACAGGGAAAACAGAAAGAAATGTTATGAGAAGAGATTTTACCACCTGAAAAACGAATCCGATTCAATGGCATCTCTCTATTCAGAAAAAGCCCGGCTTGACGATCTTGATGCAAGAGAACTGAACTATACAGATTACTATGACTACACTCTCTATAGTGCTTATCTTAACCGTACTCAGATTGATGAGATGAATACGGTTTTCAAAGAGAGAAAAGATGTTTTTGAAGACTATAACGAGTTCAGAAAAAACAAACTGGGACTTGAAAAGCTCAAACCATACGACCTTCTACTGCAGTTGACGGATCAGCCTGGTAAGAATTATACGTATGTGGAAGCTTTGCAGGAAATCCAGAATTCGTATTCCAGAATGGACCCCCGCTTCAATGAAATCTTTTTAAAAATGGTAACTGGGAATTTCGTAGATGTATATCCTGATCCTGAACACGGGAAACAGCCAGGAGGTTACACTTACAGTTTATGTTCTTTAAAGTCTCCAGCCCTTGTATTTCTCAACTACAATGGCCTTATCAGCGACCAGAAGGCCATTACTCATGAACTTGGACATGGGATTAATTTCTACCTTATGGGTAACTCCGTTGATTATCTCTACTGCTCAGGTCCGATTTATGAAATGGAGGTCCCTTCAACTTTCAACGAAGAACTTTTTGTTGATTACTTGATTCAAAACTCCGATAAAGAAACTGCAGTTAATGTACTCTCCCAGCATATAGGGGAATACCAGAACTACTTTACTCGCCAGCCTATGATCACGGAATTTGAACATAAAGCACACCAGCTATGTGCTGAAAACGGGACAGCCAGCGGAGCCGACCTCAATGCGATCTGGACAAATCTCTCTAAAGAGTATGGAAGCGACTCGGTGGAATATTATGATGAAGACTCTGCAGAATGGGCCTATATTAACCATATTTACTTAGCAAATAATTACTATACCTTCAACTACGCAGTTTCAAAGGCAATAACTCTCTCCCTTTTCAAACAGTATAAGGAAGACCCAGAAACTTTCAACAAAAACTACATTGCGTACCTCTCGGCAGGCTCGACAATGCCGCCTGAAGAAAAACTCAAAAAATATTTCGGAATCGAAATCAACAGGCAGCTTTTTGAAGATGCAATGGACGTTGTTGAGTTGAGGATTCAAGAACTCAATGAACTGGAAGCAAAAAAGAGTGCAAATGAGTCTGGTTCTGCCGCAAAAAGTCCGAATACTTCTGGATTTTTCTGGACAGGTGAATATAAAAACAAATGAACTTGAATACTTAGGTAAAACACATTTAGTGATTCAGGTAAACCACGCTTAAAAGCTTCAGGTAAAACGCACTTAAACGTTTCAGGTAAAATGAATGAGGGTTAAGGGTACTTAAGCCTTTAACCTTCAATTTCTTTTTTGCAAAGGGCATTTTTCCCAGTTATTTCCCATCTGTTAAAATACCTTAGATCATCTGTTAAAATACCCAATTCAGCAAACTCTCTTATTTCGACCATTGAATAAAGATTTCTACCAGAAGCGATAAAATTATCTGCAACCACGTTTCTGGAAACAAACAAATGTATTATGATATAATCGAATCTCCAATTGGCCCCATTTTTCTGGCAGGGGATGAAAAAGGGCTGAAACATCTTAATTTCTTAAAAGGCAAGAAAAGAATAGAAATCCCTGCTGACTGGATAGAAAATAAAGAGTTTTTCAGTGAAGCTGCCAGGCAGCTTGAAGCCTATTTTTCAGGGGAACTCGAATCCTTTGATCTCAAACTGGCTCCAGAGGGGACGGATTTTCAAAAGTCTGTCTGGAAAGCTTTGTGCAAAATTCCCTATGGGGAAACTCGAACTTATAAAGAGATAGCTATATCTATTGGAAAGCCCAGGGCTTATAGAGCTGTGGGACTTGCAAATAACCGAAATCCGATTGCGATAATTATCCCCTGCCACAGAGTTATAGGCTCAGATGGAAAACTTACAGGCTATGCAAGTGGGCTGGATATAAAGGAATTTTTATTGAAACTTGAAGAAAACGATTTGAAATAAAAATAACACAAAAATTCTATCTAAATTCTCTGTAATTCGCAGGAGAAATCATTATGGAGCTTAAAAAAAAGATTGAAAGCATTATCAGAGAAGCCGTTGCAGGTCCAGGCACTGAGACTAGATATCGTGAACCTCTCGTAGGCTATGCTTCAGCAAGTGACCCAATTTTTGATGACATGAAGAAAATCATTGGTCCCCACCACCTGCACCCTAAAGAGATTTTCCCCAAAGCAAAAACTGTTGTTTCCTTCTTCCTGCCGTTTGAAAAAGAACTTGTGAAACTGAACTGGCAGTCTCCTGACCCTATAAAAGAATGGATTCAGGCCAAAAGTGAAACTGACTGTCTCATAGAGAAAATCAACGAAAAACTAAAGGCTGAGCTGGTAGAAGAGAATATACAGTCAGTTGTGCCCGGAACTGTTTTCGATTATAAGAGTAAAGGCTTCGACGTTGCCTGGTCTCATAAAAGTGCTGCTTATGCTGCGGGCCTGGGCACTTTTGGAGTCAACCAGATGCTGATTACGAAAGCCGGGTGTGCAGGCCGTTTTGGGACTTTGCTGATTTCTGCCGAAATTCCCCCCACTCTGCGCCCGAACGAAGAGTTCTGCCGCTACAAAAAAGGAGAGAGATGTCTTGTCTGTGTGGACAGGTGCCCGGCTGGAGCCCTCAGCGTAAGAGGTCTTGATAAAGAAAAATGTTACAGGCATCTTCAGGAAAACGCCAGGGCTTTTCCCGAACTTAATCAGTTTGCCTGCGGAAAATGTGCAACCGGACCCTGTGCTCTCAGGTCTCGTTGAAGAATCTCTTATCCTCTTTTTTATTTATTACATCGGGAGCGAAGAGGGTTCATTTCATCCCCATCCTTTACAAGCTGTCCGACAATTACCACTAATAATAATCAAACTCCTTCTTTTTCGATTTAAAAGCTTTATATGCCTTATTTTTCATAATTTTTGTCCTGAAAATGAATTGTTGGACAGCCTGTTTAAGTTGAGGTGGCCGCACGCAATTTGATTTTCTGCTTTATCACTATTTTTCATTCGTTTTCCATTATTTTTTCATTTTTTCCGGAGGCAAGTTCTGGGATTGATTCCTCTATTTTCAGTATCTCGGCTTTTTCAAGGAACCCGCACGGGGTCATTTCAATGTTTCCAAGACTCGATATAATCACCGATATAATCACTTTAATTTATGCCTGTAGCTTTGCACATCTCAATATTTATTAATTATTTGCAGAGATATTCTTTTTGGTAATACAATATATTACAAATAAAAAAAGATTTAATATCAACAACGTTTATAAAATCTTATATTATTTGCCGAAAGAATAAAGTTAGTTTATACTTGGTTGCAATGTAAACCAGTTTAGATATTTTCTTACAAGGTTTAATGTTTCAGATCCTAAATCTTATGAGATTTCGAGATAATCTATCCACATGTTAAGAAATTTAATTGCGCTGATAAATATGTCGATGTGGAACAAAGGATAAGTATACGAATATTCTGAAATGGCTGGCGATACCGTGGATAAAGAGATAGTTACTGAGAATTTATCTAAAAAATATGGTAATTTCGAAGCTGTGAAGAGTATTTCGTTCAGTATCAAAAAAGGAACTATATTTGGGCTTCTGGGCCCAAACGGAGCAGGAAAATCCACTACTATTAAGATTCTTACCTGTCAATTTCCTCCTACCTCTGGTACTGCATACATTGGAGGATTAAACACCGTATTGGATGCAGTAGAGATAAAAAAGAAAATCGGCGTTGTTTTTGAGTCTCAAAACCTGTACGAAGAATTATCGGTTTATGAAAATCTCAACTTTTTCCGCCGGTTATACAACTCTCCGAAAGAAAGAATAAATGAAGTTCTGAAGATCGTAGGAATGGAAAGATATCAGAAAAACAAAGTAAAGACTTTTTCAAAAGGCATGAAACAAAAGATAATGATTTCTCGGGCCCTGCTCAATGATCCTGAGGTTTTATTTCTGGATGAGCCCGGAAGCGGATTGGACCCACGTTCAGCAAGGGAAATAAGGCAGATGATTCTTGGTCTTAAAAAACAGGGCAAAACAATCCTCATAACGACACATAATATGGAGGAAGCAGACTTTCTATGTGACTGCCTGGCTATCATACATAAGGGCTCTATAATAACTATGGACACACCTGGAAATCTGAAAAAAAGGTATGGTGAAGATGTTCTGATGATCAAGACTGTAAAAGGAGATATTTACGAATCGCCGCTAAATACAAAAGCCAGTAGCGACATTTTTGAAAAACTCTCTGAAAATAATCAGATATTCCTTGTACATTCAAAAGAGGCTACAATTGAAGATGTTTTCATAAAATTAACCGGGGAGAAATTGACTGATGAATCTTAACGTTGTACTGGCTATCTTTAGAAAAGACTTAATATCATCGGTAAAAAGCAAAAATTTATTGATAATACTACTCACTCCGATCTTTTTGTCAGTCCTCTTTAACTCTACGGTTTCATTGACTGATAACACCATAGTACCCATTGCAGTTTATGATAAAGGTTCCAGTGCAGATTTTATTGAATATCTAAGTTCGAGAGATAACTATGACGTAATTATTGCAGACTCTGCTAGTAAATCCGAAGAGCTACTTTATAATCAAAAAGTTGCAGCCGTTATGCTTGTACCGGAAGGCTTCAGTGCCGACATAAAAAATGGACTAAACCCTTCCCTGAATATCATTGTCAACCCTTATGAGGCAAAATCAGCTGCGTTTTTGCAAACTTATAAAGATATCATCATGGACTTTGCAGGACAGAAGTATCCAGTGAATGTTACCTTAAATACGCTCCCTGAAGACTTGCAGTCCAGATTTAACATTCCTATATGGATTATGTTTACTGTAGTATTTGTTGGAATGATGGTTTTACCAAATACGCTGACTACAGAGAAAGAGAAAAAAACCCTTGATGCAATACTTGTGTCACCAGCTTCGGAAAAAGATGTGATTTATGGCAAATCGTTTTTTGGACTATTCCTGACAATACTGATATCTCTGGTTATAATTATTATAAATCGGGGTTTCGTTGGAAACTTCCTATCAACCGCTGTTTTTATAATTCTCGGTTCTGCAGTATTCACAGGCCTTGGGCTTCTGATTGCCAGTTACGCTGATAACTACTCTTCAGCATCTCTGCTTTCCACCATTTTCATGGCACCTCTGATTTTACTTGCTCTGCTAGCCGATTTATCTCAAGAGATTGGGTATATCTCTCATCTTGTACCAAGCACCTACGTGTTTTACGGCATAAAAAGTGCTATGTTGAATAACTCCGGAATCTCTGACCTTTATCCTGAAGTTGGAATCCTTCTTATATTTAATATTCTTGTATATATGCTGACATTTCACGTTCTCAAGAAGAAGAGATATATATGAACTTTTGATTATGTTTTGCAGAAAGGTTTTGTATTTATGCCTGGAATACCGATTTTTTGAATTTACGTCAAGATAACTCATAAAAACAGGCATCTTGAAAAGCATGTACTGAATTTAAAAACAAGCTAGATAATCAAATATATAGACTAACACAGGAATTTTATTATCTGGGCAAAATTTCCTTTTATTTCCCCCATGTTGAGGAACTCTCCACCATAAAAAAGGAGAAAATGCATAATCTGTATGACAGGTGGACTCAGTACCAAAATCTAGTGATGAATGTAAAATTCAAAATCACTAGATTTTGTAAATAGTCATCATCCGTGTAACACAACTTAGTGATTCAAGTCTTTAGATATCGAATATTGATTTTGACAAAAACTGGATTCTTCTTGCTAATTCAGATTTTCTATCAAAAATGCAAAAATCACTGGATTTTGGAATAGAGTCGACAGGTGCCCGATTCGATAAAAAAATTTGAGAAAGAAAAAAGTTTCAGGCTGCTTCAGAAAAATATGAAAGCTTTTCCCTAAATCATCAGTCTGCCCAAAGGAAAAATATGCAACAGGACACTATTCACTCAGATCTCGCTGAAACAGAGAAAATTCGTTATTGAAACAGAGAAAATTCGTTATTACTTTTCTCAGGATTGCACGATTTTATTATTTCAGTTTCTGAGATGAACATGGTTCAGTGTCAAATTCCGACTCGGTTGCTTATACCGCCGTGATCAAAGCTGAAGTATTCTTCGAAAGATTCTGCGTTGTTACGTTTATCCATAGGTTAAGATTTCTGTAAGGCAAACTGATATTATCTTCTAACATTTCCTTTTTATCGTTATTGTAGAGCAAAAACTGAAGGTCCATGTTTGTTCCCTCGAAAGGAGGATTTATAGTGACTCCTTTCTCCAGAGTATCGTCGTTTTCGATGCATATATTTTGCCAGTCAGCCGGTAAAGGTAGAGGCGTGTCCTCGAGCCTGACTTCCATTGTATAGTTTACGGACTTCTGTTCATGGTTTATAATTCCCACAATCACGGTTCCATTCTCTCCGAGTACGTAGTCAGTAGGATAATTCTTAGCCGTTCCGTCAGGCCCCAGAATATAAAATTCGGTAGAGGGTTCCTGTAAGGATTTGGAACTCTGTTTGAAGTTCATTATTTCCTCGCAGCCCGATGCAAGAAGAGTAAGGCTTATTAGAATTAGTATGACTAATTTCTTTATATACATCATCCGTCTCACTGCGTCTCCAGGTTTCCTAAAAATTTTTATTTTTTACCATTACACTCTCACATCTTAATATAATTTCCCAGACCTGTATATTATAAAATAGAAAAAAGACAAGTGATATTTATGTCCATAATTTCCCTGACTACCGATTTTGGAGACCTCTATCCCGCAGCCATGAAAGCCGTGATTTTGAGAATAAACCCGGCAGCACAGATTATCGATATAACCCATTCCATCCGGCAGGCCGGAATCCGGGAAGGGGCTTTTGCGCTCTATTCCCTTGTTCGATATTTCCCGCAGGGAACCGTACATATTGGTGTTGTTGATCCCGGAGTTGGGACTTCACGCCGTGCGCTTGCCATAAAAGCAGGTCCTGAAGGAGAAGAACAATTTTTTATCGGCCCTGACAATGGGCTACTGATCCCTGCAGCTCGCCGCCTTGGCGAAATTGAAGTATACGAGATCACAAATCCTGAAATTATGCTTAAATCAGGAATTTCTGCAACTTTCCATGGCAGAGATATTTTTGCGCCTGCAGGAGCCTACCTTTCAAAAGGCACACCTATCGAGATGGTCGGATCTAAAATCTCGGATTTTATTAGCCTTGATTTCGAAAATTTCGGAATTGACGGATCCTTCCTTGTAGGCGAGGTTATTTTTGCAGACAACTTTGGAAATGTTATCACCAATATTCCTGAAGAAGTAGTTTTAAAATTCTCTAACTTTGGCTCACAGATAGAAATAAACAGCAGAAGGGTCCCCTTTGTTCAGACCTATGGTTTTGTAGGGCCGAAAAAACCCCTTGCCCTTATAGGCAGTCATGGCTTCCTGGAAATTGCCGTAAACAAAGGAAATGCTGCGCTTCAGTTCGGACTTAAAAGTGGAGATCAGGTCGCAATAAAGATCGTATAAAGAGTGGCTACATAGAGAATGGCTACATAAAGAATGACTGTATAAAGAATGGCTGCATAAAGAATGACTGCATAAAGAATGACTGTATAAAGAATGGCTGCATAAAGAATGGCTGCATAAAGCAGGCTGTAGTTCCAGATCATTTTAGATCAAAGCTCATCCCAAAACCAATTTTATTCACATATCAGTAAGAGTTTCAGAATTAGTTTTTAGGATCAGAAACTCTATTGATAATCCATAATCTGATATTCAGAGAAGCAATTTTGAGTTTTGGGGTCAGCTCTAATAAAGCTTAATTGCGTTTCTTTCTCAAAAGTCAACCAGACACTCGATTCAGCGGAATTTTTATATAACTATCCGGCACAGGCAGTCTGTTTAGAATGAAACTGACTACCTTGAAAACTTACAAGCTTGAAGTTTTCTTTTTATTTGCTCTGGTTATTTTGAGCTTTTTCACCCTTTCAGGAAATGGAAATGCAGATAATTCTGCGTCAAGCACTGGGGGAACGTTCTGGCTTCCCTCAACAGTAATGCAATCAGTAGCCGCATTGTATGCCGTGTTTATTGCTATATTCATACTCTCCCTGCAAAACAACAGGGATAGTACTAACTCGATTGCCAACCGGATAAAACCGCCCCTGAAGATAGTATCCTATACGGCAGCAGGGACAATCTATTTTAACGGATTGATACTGATTGTTTTTAGCTTTGGCTCTTTTTCCGAAACCAAAATGAAAGTTTTGCTAGTCTCCTCCCTTGTTTCAATGGTTTTATCCCTTGTAGCCATCGTTTACACTTCCATAAACTTGCTAAGCAACGTTTCGGGCTTAAAAACCTCATCTGAAAAACTACTATATATCTCGGATCTTCTTAGAGGACAGGAAGGAAGCCCCGTTAGCCCACTAAAACAAAGCGAAAAAGATACACAGTTCTGCATCAAAGCCCTTGATGATGAAAATCCTGAAGTCCGGGCAATTGCAGCCGAAGCCCTGGGTCAGGCAAGAGGTCCTGAAGTAGAGAAGGCACTTCTTGGGCTCCTTGAGGACAAGAATTCCAGAGTAAGAATAACTGCAGCCAGAAACCTCGGCCGGATAGGAACCGAAAATGCAGCAGAACCGCTAATTAAACGGCTGGCTGTAGACAAAAACCCTGTATTCCGAGCATGTGATATAGAATCCCTTGGGAACCTTAAAGACAAACGGGCAGTTGAACCTTTAATTAAAAGCCTGGACGATAAAATTCCCGAAGTCAGGCTAACTGCAGCCCGTTCCCTGGGAATCCTCGGTGGTGACAAGGCTGAAGAAGCCCTTATCGGAAAACTGAATAAAAGCTCTCCAGAATTACAGAACCAGATAATACTGGCTCTAGGAAACTCTGGCAGCAAAAAAACTGCAGGACTTAACAGTAAAAAAGCCGCAGGAGCTCTTATCCGCAAACTAAGAGATAAGGACCCAGAACTTCGAAAGTGTGCAGCCGAAGCCCTTGGTAAACTGGAAGATCCAGAGTCAGTAGACCCGCTTCTCAAATGCCTTGATGATACGAATCCTGAAGTAAGAAATGCTGCTGCATATTCTCTAGGAACTCTCAGAGCTGAAAAAGCAACAGACTCTCTTCTGGGAATGCTGACCGAGGAAGATTCCGAACTCCGAATCACTGCAGTTTATGCCCTTGGGAATATAGGCAGCAGAAAAACAGTTGATGCACTTCTTGAAACTCTAGACGACAGCAACCCCTGGGTCAGGCGGTACGCCGCAGAAGCCCTCGCAAAAATAGGCGATAAAAAAGCAACAGCCCCTCTTGTCAAAAACTTAAACGATCCTGACCCTGAAGTCAGGTGGGCTACGGCTGAAGCTTTAAGGTTGCTGGATAAGCAGAACTCAAGGTAAAAAGGAAATCCATTAAAGAAAATCCATTATACCTTAGCTTCCTTGCCATGGATGCTGATGTACTTTTCCGGGTTATCCTGGAATCTCTTCATGCATTCAAACGAACAAAAATAATAAGTTCTTCCCTTGTAGTCACTTTTGTATGTAACATCCCTCTCCGTAACATTCATATCACACACAGGATCAAGCCGTGTTCCACTCCCTTTCATTTTCATGATTTTTCCCCCACTGGTCCGATTATATCATTTTATTCTTTCAAAGCCGAAATACCGACAGCTTTTCACCATTCCACACTTCATTTCACAAGTTGCTGAAAATAAACCCAAATTACTGATTATTACTATAATATTTAGCAATTTTTATATAATTATTTTTGGTAGCGTTTAATGTGGGTGATTATCGATTTTCAATAACAATTAAACAAATTAGTGGACTTAATAGCTCCAACTGTATAATACAGAGCTGTAGGAACAACAATATCCGGAATTGCCGATCAGCGAACCGCAAATCGCAGGTAGAACACTATAACTGGAAATTCAATCTCTTTTAAAGAGTAAATAATATATTGTATAATACAATATTGTAATTCTTGATAATGTGGAGCTGTTAGCCGATGGAGAATACCTCTGAAAAAGTTGATTTTCAAATTGTCCTTGAATCTGAAGAAGTTGATAAATCTTCTGTTTATTGGCAGAGACAATGTCAGACGCTCTACGATACTATTCGAAAGAACCTTTCTGAAGGTTCAGTTTCTCCCTCAAATCATAAGGGCGGAGAGGGAGAAAAAGCTGGCATAATCATATCATTTGATGTTCTTACGCTCACAGGTATTACTTTAAACTCTTTTTATATTCTCATTAAATTGATTAATATATGGGAAAGAAATCGGAAAAGATCAAATTTAAAGTATAAATTCAGAAACGGAAGCGAAGTAATCTGCACCAATTTAGATGTCGATGATGTCCCTGAAATATACAGGCGCCTGAAGCAGGAAGATAATAAGCAAGAGTAAGTAATATGGCCGAGAAAAAACTTGGGGTCGTCATAGGCACAAATGAATATTCTGATAGTAAAATTCCCAATTTACGTTTTGCAGAAAAAGATGCAAAAGAGATAAGAGACATTCTTCTGAACCCTGACATCTGTGGATTTGATGAAGTTGTAGAGTGTATAAACAAAACCAGAACTCAGACGTTTTGTGAACTTGACCAGTTGCTTAAAAAAGCGGAGAGTGAAGACTCATTCCTTATTTACTTTTCAGGACATGGGGAACCTGACTCACAGCATGACATGTGTTTATTATTTAATAACACGAGAATGGACTGTTTGCTTCCCACCTCTTTAAACTACTCAATGATCAGGAAGTCTATAGATGCATCAAACTGTAAGAAAGTTGTTGTAATTCTCGATTGCTGTTATAGCGGGGCTGCAAGCATAAAAGGTAATAATCTTAAAGAAATCCTTGCCAGGGCTTCCGGTTCAGGTACAATTATACTATCCGCATCCAGTGAGTTTGATGTGGCCAAAGAGGATGAAAAACTGGAACATGGTGTTTTTACACATTATCTGATTGAAGGGTTGAAGAGTGGATCAGTTGAAGGGGACAGGAATGGAGACATATCTCTTGTTGATTTGTATAATTATGCTCATGAAAAAACTACAGCTAGATATTCTCAAACTCCATATATAAAGGTGGACGGTGAAGGCAAGTTCATTATCGGGAAGAACCCCTTAAAGGTTAAAGAGAAGGAGTTCATTCGGAAGAAGAACAAATTGGTTAAAATCCGAAAAGAACTCCGTCCTATTGTTTATGATATCTCTATGATTGTTCTTGTTAATGCCTATGAAAAACCAGAGGAATTAACAGAAAATGACGAAGAAATAAGAAGTTCTCTGGAGGACCTTCTGGCCGGCAGAATGAGTATTCAAACATATATTCATACTGTTCAATGTTACTTAGAAATTGAAAATATTAAAAAATCATATTTTCTGGAAAAATATTGGGAACAAGAAATTTCAAAAGCTTTCACCAGTCCTTCTACAGGTATGGAGTTTATACTAATTAAAGAAGGCGAGTTTATGATGGGCTCCCCTCTTAATGAAAAGAGCAGGTATGACAACGAAAGTCCGGTTCACAACGTAAAAATTGAAAAATCCTTCTACATGAGTAAGTATCCGGTTACTCAAAAACAATGGATGGCAGTAATGAGCGATAATCCTTCCAGCTATAAAGGTGATGAACGGCCTGTGGAATCTGTTTCTTGGAAGGATGTTCAGGAATTTGTCAAAAAACTCAATGAAAGGGAAGACATGGATAAATACCTCTTGCCTTCTGAAGCTGAATGGGAGTATGCGTGCCGTGCAGGTACTACCACAAGATATTCCTTTGGTGATGACGAGTCAAAGCTTAATGAATATGGGTGGTACGATAAAAATTCAGGTTCTGAAACTCATCCAGTTGGTCAGAAGAATCCAAATCCCTGGAACCTTTACGATATGCACGGTAATGTTTTTGAATGGGTTCAGGACAGATGGCATGATAATTATGAAGGTGCTCCTTCCGATGGTAGTGCCTGGGAAGATGGAAGTAGCTCCATCCGTGTAATACGGGGCGGCTGCTGGTTCCGCAATGCCAGATTCTGCCGGTCGGCGGACCGCGACGGGAACAACTCAGACAACCATATCAGCTTCGTTGGTTTCCGTCTTCTGAGGAAACTGTAACCACTTTCTACTTTACCACTTCACTCTGCTATAGAGCAGATAATTTTTATGGAGCAGATTTTTTTCGGCGAAGCCTGAAAGCCCGAATTATGCAAAGCCATTGAGATTGGAATTCTGAGCCTAAAAATTTAAAAACAATTTCTTCCCCCATAATTCAGCCCTCTTGAGCGAACGAAGTGAGCGAAAAGGGCACCGTCCTCCCGAGACGGGACCCGGGTGACGGAACTCGGGGTTTACATCCACTCATAATGCATCAAAACTTCAGGGTTAAAGCTCTGCATCAAACTGTTTTCCGTATATCCAAAAAAGAGGCAGCCACTGCAATTTTTGACAATTTCCTTTCTGTGTTCTTCCGAGTTTTTCCAGACGCTCTCAAAGCCGTCCCATATCACATTTCCAAGAGGTTCATTATGCACACGGCAGGTCTCCAGAGTGCCGTCATGCGTCACATTTATAATAACCCCGCTGGCTCTGCATTTGTAGTCCATTTTCCCGTCCCTGACCATTTTGAGGTAGGTTTTGGAATTGATTATCGGGTAGCCCTGCTTCTTAAGCTCTATTATGTGGTCAACTGTACAGTGGAATTTTTCCTTATCGCGAATTCCGATATCTTTCCAGATCTCCTCACTGATTCCCGGAAACTCGTGGACAGGTTCGAAGGAAACCTTTACTCCCAGCTTTTTTGCAAGCAAAATAAGGGTCTCGATATCGTCAAGGTTTTTTCCTGTGAGCACACAGTTCATCAGGATGGGATTATTCTTTTTCTGAAGTTTTCTAACCCTGATAGCTTTTTTTAATCCCTTCAGCAGAGTTTCGAAATCCATCCTGCGGATTTCTTTATAACTATCTACTCCATCCACTGAAACCGAAAGGTAGTCTACATCTACCAGCTCTTCCGCCCTTTCGTAAAGCAGTTTTCCATTCGTGACCATGGAAGTGATCATCCCGATTCCTTTGGCGTGTGCCATAATCTGAGGAAGATCCTGTCTGAGTAGAGGTTCTACGGTCCAGGCATTATAGACACCGATTCCGAATTCTCTAGCATCGTCCAACAATTTAAAAATCTCTTCTCGAGGTGGCTCTTCTCCAGTTTTCTTCCAGTACTCACAGAACTTGCAGCGCATATTGCAGCTAGCATTTACACCGTGGGAGAGGACAAAAGGACGTTTCCTTACTCGAATCTGCCAGAGCGCTCTAGAAGCCAGGATAGGATCAAATCGGGACATGGAAATCTCTTATTTATTTTTTTATATAAGACTGCTTATTATTCATTATTTTTTCTATTATAACCTTTTTTTGGAGAGCTAGTTTGTAACATATTTTTTCGATTCTATCCAGCTTACTGACTTATGAGCCGAAGCTCGCGAATAATTTGTAAACCACTTTAAACCACTTAATACCTAGAGAGTGATCAGATATGATATCAAAGTAAGCTAAGTTAAAGTTATCTGCCAAAAATCGTGTGAAAAATTCTTTGTAAATAAATAAAAATTGAGTTAACTGCTAATTTACTCATAACGAATTTTGAGTAGACCCAACAGTTACCGAGTTTAAAACTTTTTCAGGATTCCTGTAAGTTATTGCACTAAGTAAAAAACATATTCCTATAATCGGCATCCCAAAAAGCCAATAAATTCCCACAAAAACTAAAGACTCGCTAGTAGCCGACATATACTTTAATATATCGCCGAGGAAAAGAATTGTAATAAAACTCAACACACATGAAATTGCAAGCGAAAGAATATTTATTCCATATGAAACTGAAGCGTATGCGTTCATTGAGTCAGAATGCCTAAGCAAGGATAAGAAGACAAGTGCCGAGAACAGGGGCAGTAACATCATAAATGCTATCATGAGCTTTTCTGCGCTGCTGATAGGGTCTTTAAGAAATTCTTTGCCGCTAGAAATAATCAAAAAGTTTACAATAACCAGTACAGCTAGAGAAATACATAACGGAACTGCCAGATACCATCTGGACAGTACTTTTCTTGCTTCCAACAAAAAAAGCACGGAACCTAAAAAAGAAATAATGCTCAGTAACTCTATAAAATCAGGGGAAGGGCGAAGTACATAACCCATAAATGGGAACCAGAACATCAGAAAGACAGCGGATATCAACGCCAATGCAATTTTTATCTTCATAAAATCATCACCCAAAATATGTGATAGGACGAAAATTATAGCCCTCTTCTCTTTTACAAATGTTGAAAATCATTTTCCGGTTGGAGAGCGACCACACTAATAAGATAAGCATGAGTTTTAAGCATGATCTTCCACCATAAGTATTTCCAAATTTTAGTTCTGTCGCACTCACATTCACAATTGTTGATTTAATTATAGCAGGACTTACGCGGTCAAACTGAGAAATTAACAGTACTGAACCTTTGATATAACTAATTTTGAGTAGACTCATCAGTTATCGGGCTTAAAACGTTTCCAGGATTTTTGTACGTTATCGCTCTAACTAAAAAACATATTCCTATAATCGGCATCACAATGCACCAATAAAATGCTTGAAAAGGGATAACTCCGTCAAAAGTCAGCTCCGTCTCTGAAAGTGAAAGTCCCCTGAGCGCGAAGAAAAGGAAAAAAATCGAAAGCATACTCGCTACACATGAAACTGCAAAATATACGTTCATCGAATCAGGGTGTCTATGCAAGGATAAGAAAACCAGTGCCGAGAAAGGGGACAGTACCGCCAAAAGTATTATTGAAAGTGTTTCTGCGGTGCTGAAAGGGTCGCTATGAAATGGTTTACCACTAAAATAAATCCAAAAGTTTACTATAACCAGTAAGGATAGTGAAATACATAACGGAACTGCCAGATACCATCTGGGTAGTACTTTTCTTGCTTCCAACAAGAAAAGCATGGAACCGAAAAACGAAATAATACTCAATAATAAGTCTATAAGAACAATAGACAATGGGTGAAATATGAAACCTATTAAGACTTTGGCCCATATCATCATAAAGACAGCAGATGTCAACACCAATGCGATTTTCATCCTCATTAAATCAACGCCATAAAATGTGAAATTGGGTGAAAATTATTCACCCTATCAAGTCATAGAATTCAGTTACTGCTCCCTCATCTCCTGCAGAACTATCTACAACCCTAAGCCTCCAATTGTGCACATCCTGTAAGCCTTCCGCATATACTGAAAGCTGGAGGTTATCACCACTTCCTCCCTCATGGTTCCATATCTTCTGTTAAAAATTACTAATTTCAAAAATCTCCCAAAGTATACGTAAATCTTTCATATACTTGAGACAGTATTAACTTCAACGCATAAATTTTTTTTACTGTTTAAGTTCAATTCAATAAATAAAAATAACGGGCTAGTTTCAAAATTTAAGCTTATAATCTTTTGAAAAGCATACCTCATTAGCTCTTTATTATTTTCTTTGAATATTGGATTTTAGAGAATCAATCTTATTTTAGATTAAGAAAATGACTCAAAAAATTTTAATGATTCGTAATAATATGAGTTTTGGTATCGACTCTCTAATAGCTCTATTATTGCTTTTAGCCTGAGCAGATTATGTTTTTATAATCCAAACAAATTGGATATTATAATAGAGAATCGACTAGAAAAGATAAAGAGTTCTACAGTAAAATCAGCTAATTCTACGTTATTAAACTACTGCTAAAATTTCTATTGAAAAAAAGAGTGCTCGCCATAGAGGCGAGCTGTAGGTATTAAAGTTTTATTTGCGTTTATCCGAAGAGAGCACCGAGGCCGGCCATTCCCTCTTCCTCGGAGTGGTCTTCTTCCTCTTCTTCCTCTTCTTCAGCAGGAGCTTCTTCTGCGGCAGGAGCTGCTGCTGCAGGGGCTGCTGCGCCGGCTGCTGGAGCTGCAAATGCTGCCTTTGCAATTGCTTCTTCGATGTCCACGCCTTCAAGGGCTGCGACAAGGGCCTTTACCCTGGATTCATTAACTTCGATACCTGCTGCCTGGAGAACGGCAGTGATTGCGTCTTCGGTAATTGCTTTACCAGCGTTGTGCAATAAGAGAGCTGCATATATATATTCCATCGTTAATCACCTAAGTTTTAATTATCGTAAATTTATTTATCCGAAAAGGGAACCAAGACCAGCCATTCCATCTTCTTCGGAGTGGTCTTCTTCTTCCTCTTCTTCCTTTACTTCTTCTTTCTTCTCGGGTTCCTTGGCTGCTACGGCTGCTGCGCTTGCGGCCGCTCCGAGAACTTCCCTCAGTTGGTCATCCACGGCATTTGCATCTTTGTCTGCGGCTTCAGATGCAACGGATGTCATCTGGACATGAGCTTTTGCCAGTAAGGCATCCATGACTCCGGAATCAAACACGACAGCATTGACACCAAGGTTCTTTGACTCTGCAAAGGCTTTTGCCAGCAGGGTGCCGATTGTTGCGCTTGTCGGGTATGCGGTGTTGACAGCGAGGTTGAAAGCGCTCTGGGCTGCTCTGGTAATGTCAGAGAAGTACTGGCTTTCATCAATTGCAAGGAGGTCCGGCTCGTAAATTGCTCCATTGTCATAGACGGCTCTTAAGTCCAGTCCTACAATGAGAGGGTATATCTCCAGCTTTGTAAGCATGGTTGCGAGCTTCTGCGGGACTGCCTCACCTGCTTTACAAACAACCTTAGTTTCCTTTACTGCAACTTTTCCTGCGTCTATTGAAGCTGGAATTCCTGCACTCTGGAGTTCTCCGAGAATCGGACCAGGTGGAAAACTGGTGGGTCCCTTCTGAACAATAATGTCCGCAGGAGCTATTGCGCCTCCTTTAATCGGAGAAGGAGTTTTTGTTTGTTCTAGCACTTTGTAAAGCTTGAAGGGACTTTCGTTAGTAAATACCAGAGCAGTCTGCTTGTCAAGGTATTTATTCATCTCGGGAATGCTTTCCCCGAGCTGGGTTAAGGCCCGCTCAGTAAGGGTGTTCCTTGAGACCTTGAGCACTGCAACATCTTTAAGGTCCCGACGAATTTTCTGGATCTTGGTTGCAAGAATGCCTTCGATCCCAACCATTCCAAAGACCTTATAGGACTGAATGAGCTCTATTATATTCTCGATCTCATTCTTTTTCCACTCTGGGACGTGCTCCGTGTGATGCTTCTCCTCTGCCATTTACACCACCCTTTCGGATTTTCCCATAGTTGTCGTGACATAGACTGTTCTCAGGTTGTGCCTGCCTTTATCCAGGACACGCTCCAGCCTGGATACTATAGTCTCAATGTTTTCGGCAAGATCATCGGAACTCATGTTCCTTCGGCCGACAGGCACATGGAAAGTGAGCTTGTCTTTTGACCTCAATCTGATTGCATTTTGCTTGCTCTGGATAAGTTCGCCTATGTCTTTGTTAGGTAAAAGCGGAATAGGCATTTTCCCTCTGGGTCCAAGAACAATACCCAGGTTCTTACCAATTGTTGGCATAAACTGGGTTTCTGCGATAAAAAGGTCATATTCATTTGCAAGAGTCCTGGCTCGGGTTTTATCAGCAGCCAGTTCATCGAGCTCAACATCAGAAATAACATACGCAGCACCGGCAGCCTTTGCCCTGAGGCCCACATCACCTTTTGCAAAAACGCCGATCTTCAGTTCTTTTCCGAGCCCGTGAGGAAGAATTATTTCTTCATCGACTCTGTTCTTTGGTTGGTTCATGTCAAGATTCTTCAAGTTAATTGCCAGATCTACGCTTTCAGAGAAATTGCGTTTTGGCGATTCTTCAAGTACTTTCTTGACAGCTTCCAGTATACTTTTTTCTGCCATCTTGTTCCTCCCCGTAGTGTTTGAACTTACATGTCCAAGCAGCCTTTTCGGCTTACTACGGTTAGTTTTAGGGCTTTCCCATTAATCCGGCTATTCTGTAATTTAACAATAAGCCACTAATAACTGTTTTTTTTGTTTATTGCAAGTATATGCAAGGTTCTTGAGCTATTAGTGCTATCCAATTTAAAACTATTGGTGATGAACGGAATTCCGGATTAAATAGTAAAGGGATGAGAAGGTTTACCACTCCTCACCGGCAAGCAAATCATCAAACTTGCCCTGATCGAGTGCCTTCTGGCTGTCTTTAGCCTTAACTCCCTCTACGGTCACGCCCATAGGGACACAGGTACCTATTACCTCTTTCATTGTTGCCTTGAGATCATAGGAAAGTACGTCTTCCTTTTTCATGCGGGCGACCTTTGCAACCTGCGAAATGCTGATGTTTCCAACAACTTCGCTTCCTGCATTTCCTGACCCTTTTTGAATCCCTAACTCTTTCATAATCAGGGATGCAGTGGGTGGAGTGCCTACTTCGATCTCGACATTTTTCTTGTCGTCAACAATTACTTTTACAGGAACCTGCATACCATTATAGTCCCTGGTTTTTTCGTTGATCTTTTCGACCACTTCTTTTATGTTGACCCCGAGCGGACCAAGTGCCGGACCAAGAGGTGGTCCAGGATTTGCTTTTCCTCCGGGGACAAGTGCTTCAACAATACTTGTCATCTGAGTCTCACCGGTTTTAATAAGTATAATGTTTGTAGATCCAGTTAGATCCACTTTGAGTACTGGTGATATTAATTAATAAGCTGGAATTTTCGGTATTTTTCCATCTAGCTGTGACTTCACTCTTTCTCTTTTTTAAGTATTCTTACAGTATCGCCACGAATCGTGATGGGAATCGGGACCACAGCATCGAACAACTCCACAGTAATTTCCTCATGCCCTTCGTCAACTCTTTTAACCCGAGCTTTCTCGCCTTTAAAGGGTCCTGAAGTGACTTCAATTATAGCCCCTTCCTTGATCCCTGTCACTGTTGGTTTGGGTTTAAGGAAATGCTCAATTTCAGCAATTGAAGAGCTCCCTTTCACAAGAGCCCTTGCATGGGGAATAGTCTGAATTGCCAGTTCTATAATTCCGGGTTTAGGAGCCTCGACCAGGACATATCCTTTTAGCTCATCAGGAGCCAGAATTGCCCTTATATCCAGCTTCTCCTTTTTCGAAACCCTGGCAAGGGCTGTTGCAACCGATCTTTCTTGGTTTGCCGTAGTTTTGATTACAAATATCTGGGAATCCTCACTCATTTGGCCACCCACTGGGGCAACATTGTCAACAGTACATATATTATAAATCCTATTGCTCCCACAGCCAGAATACCAACACCTGCAACTTTGGCAATGGTCAAGAACTCTTCCCTGGACGGTTTTCTAGTAAGTTTCAGGACTCTCAGGTGTGCCCGGATTACCTGACCAACGCTTTGTGCAGTTATTTTCGGTTCAAACGTGGATTCTACCATCAATTCACATCCAGGTTTTCTTTATATTATTTATCTTTCTTTAATTTTTGCCTAGAGTTCTTCCTATGGGTTTTCCATTCCCGAAATTCGCATTTCTTATTCGCGTTTCTTATTCGCGTTTCTTATATCTAGAATTTCCGGATTTATATTAAGGAAGGAACGGGCGGTTTATATTATTAATTCCTATTATATGAAGATATCACTGCCACAGCTTTTAAAACGTCAAAAGATTCCGATGCTGAATTTATATTTGTTCCAAAGCTTTAATCGCGTCAGTAGAAATATTTCTTTTTTGATACCGAATTGTATCGGCACCATACGGCATTTACCATAAAAATAGTTTTCGATTGGTTTTTATTCCTATCCCTTATTTTTATTTTAAAGAGAGGAAAACAGTATTATTGTCCAACCGAAGATTTTAATCCCTTTTATCTCTGGCCTGATCACTCTACAAAATCAATTCCATATTTAAAGGCAATATCCTTGTCGTTTCCATGACCATAAATCTGGGCGGATGTTACTCCTGTAACCACAATCATGGTACGTACGGTTTGTTCGAGGTCAGGGTCAACCTGTGCACCCCAGATCAGGCGGGCGTTTGCGTCTATCCTGTTGTAAACTTCCTGAACCACAGATTCAGCTTCCGAAATTGTCATGTCAGGGCCTCCAACCACATTAACAAGAGCAGAGGTTGCACCTGAGATATCCACATCAAGAAGCGGGCTGCGCAAAGCTTTCTGTACGGATTCGACAGCTTTGTTTTCTCCGTCGGACTCTCCAAGCCCTATCATTGCAACACCCCCATTCTGCATAACAGTTCGGATATCTGCAAAATCGAGGTTTACAAGCCCGGGTTTTGTGATCAGTTCGGTGATACCCTTTACGGCTCTCATAAGAACTTCGTCTGATACTTTGAAGGCAGCCTGAAGCGGAAGCCTTGGAACTACTTCTATCAGCTTGTCGTTGGGAACCACTATTACCGTGTCTGCAACATCTCTAAGGCGTTCAAGACCGGCTTCTGCATTGGTTCTGCGTACATGGCCTTCCACACTGAAGGGTAGTGTGACGACTGCGATCGTGAGTGCTCCTGCGTCTCTGGCAGCCTCAGCTACTATAGGTGCTGATCCTGTGCCGGTTCCTCCTCCAAGCCCTGCGGTAATAAAGACCATGTCAGAGCCTTCGACAACGCTGTTAATTTCGTCGATACTTTCGATTGCAGCATCTTCTCCGATCTGAGGGAGGCTACCGGCCCCAAGTCCACGGGTTTTCTTTTTTCCGATAAGAATCTTTTTGCCGGAGCGTATATGAAGAAGGTGCTGAGCATCGGTATTCAAGGCAACAAGATCAGCTCCCTGTATCCCTTCGCCCATCATGCGCTGGATGCTGTTTGAGCCGCCGCCTCCGCATCCTATCACTTTGATAGTTGTTTTAAGGCTTCTGAGGATCTCTTCAAGTTCAGCATCTACATCTGAGTCTACTACGTTAGAGTAATCTAAATTTGAATACTCACTCTGCCCGGCACGTCCTTCCTGAGCAGATCGAGCAAGGGCTTCTTCCACAATGGATCTCATGATACTGTTTTCCTCCATCCTAGGGGGTGATTTTAATGACTGGTATTAAAAAATAAATGTATTTTTAGAGGGAACATGTGTATTTTAACCATCACATATACAGTTTCCAATTTAATAGTTTTCCTGTTTAAGTCTTTAAACTTATAATGTATTTGTTTAATAATTTAATTAAACTCTTCTACTTTCCTATTTAGCCTCAGGCTTTTCCCCACAGTTAGTATGATCCGGTTTTATTTGCTATAATTCAGAGTATTCTTCAATAATTTTGAATTTTTTTTAATAATTTGAAATCTTCTTTAATTTCTTTGGTTAAAATGTTTATTTTTTATTAATTTATTTTTCTGAAGCCTTCCCTGTATTTTTACCTTTCTCTTTTATTAAAAACAATTACGCCTTTCCTCTGGATTCTCCCAGGATAATGCCTGTAGCAATCAGGTGGGCAACCCTCAAAGGTTCAGGAATATTGCTTCTTATTGAGGTAAGCCGGATAATCTTTTTAACAGTCTCCACACCTATGCCTGCCCTCTGGATATAAATAGGACTCTTTTCACCTGGAATTCTTTCTATTTTTCCGGCCCGCTTTATTATAGTCCATCGTTCTTCTCCATCCGGAAAGTATTTGAGAGCGGATTTTATTTTATCGAAATCCGGATAGGACCGCATAACCACAACTACAGGAATTCCGGTTTCCCTGTAAAGCATCTGTATATCGACAACATTAAAACCTCCATAAGTGATTCCATCGAGAATAACCGTTCTTATCTGGCCATAATGTTTACTCTTCTTTATCATTTTACAGATAACTTCAGTAGCATCAAGCCCATCCTTTGTGATTTCTGAGCGAAGGACCCCGTCAATCCAATCCCCTCCCCGAAAAACAGCCCCGACTATCATCACTTTTTCAGTGAGGAGCGCAGAATCGTCTATGCCTAAAATTCGAATTTCGGGCTTTATATGAAAATCTGAATTCACAGGTACTTCTTATGTCTGGATTACAAAAATAGTTTGTCGGTTTCCCTTACAGGCCTTCTAATGAAAGTCCTTTCCAGGAAAATTTTCAATTTTCCGGTAAAACCCCTTTCTCTCAAGCTAAAGTAAAAATAAGCCAAAGATAAAAGTGAGCCCCCAGAGGGCTTTCTATTCGGTTTACCGGAAACTTTTTTACACGAACATGGTTTCAGGAAGACTGGCAGGCATCATTTTCTGCGTATCCGCAGCCATAGAGACTTTATCCACTGCTTCGAGGAAATCCCCCATCTCAATCAGTTCTTTGTCTTTCCTGACCGCAAACATACCTGCTTCGGTGGCGATTGCCTTCAGATCCGCTCCACTCATTCCTTCGGTAGCTTTTGCAAGCCTCTTAAAGTCAATATCTCCTGCAAGAGTCATTTTCTCACAGTGGATTTCGAGAATCTTTCCTCTGGCCTCTACTCCGGGCATAGGGACATGAACAAGCCTGTCAAATCGACCTGGCCTGAGAATTGCCGGGTCAAGGACATCAGGACGGTTTGTTGCTGCAATAATCCTGATATTTTTTCTTTTGTCAAAGCCATCCATCTCTGCCAGCAGCTGCATAAGCGTCCTCTGAACCTCACGGTCTGCTCCAGTCGTTTCATTCAAACGCCTTGCAGCAATTGAGTCCAGCTCATCAATGAAAATAATACTCGGGGCCTTTTTCCGGGCCATCTCAAAGATTTCTCTTACGAGTTTGGAACCGTCCCCAATGTATTTTTGCACGAGTTCAGATCCTACAACTCTGATAAAGGTTGCATTGGTCCTGTGAGCCACAGCTTTCGCAAGCAGGGTTTTGCCTGTTCCCGGAAGTCCATAAAGAAGAACTCCCTTAGGAGGATCGATACCTATCCGAGCAAAGCGTTCCGGCTCAATGAGAGGAAGTTCGACAGCTTCCTGAAGTTCCTGTATCTGCTCATCGAGACCGCCGATCTGGTCATAGTCCACTTCTACGCTTTCGAGGACTTCCATTGCAGCAACAAAAGGTTCTTCCGTAGAAGGAATAACCTCGGCAATGGCAAGCGTATGCTGGTTCAGGGCAACCTTTGCCCCTGGAAGCAGTTTTTTCTCATCAATATATTGTGAGACATTAACCAGAAACTGAGGTCCGTTGCTGCTTCGGACAATTATCCTATCGTTCTTAATTACATCAATGACCGTACCAATAATGAGCGGAGAGGTCTTCATCCGATCGAGTTCAGACTGCAGCTTTCGTATTTCTCGTTCGTACTTTATCTTTTGGTTTTCCAGGTAACGTTTTTCGGATTCAATCTGGCTGCACTGCTCTTCCAGATAACTGTTTCGGCTTTCAAGTTGCCTCATTCGGTCCTGGACGCTTTCAGTTACTTCCCCCAGCTCTCCAGGCTCGATTCCGTCATACACAGGTCCGGGCTTACCAAGGTGACTGCGCATGCTTTCATCCTTACTTTTGGTACTTTCCGTCATGGAGCTCCGAATAATATTTAAGTTCATACCGTATATAGCGTTTTCGAAGTGATCAATATGCAGTGCGAAATATGTGGTGCAGAGATCCGCGGAAAGCCTATATGCATTACAATTGATAACAGCGAGCTCCAGGTCTGCCAAAAATGTGCTCCTTACGGTAAACCCGTTGATAAGCGAACTCCCGTGTCAAGAAAAGTCTCTCCGGTGGTTCGAACAGTAACACGAACTGTAAATAGGCCAAAAAAGGATTTTTTCGATATTTTGAAAGACGAACTCCTGGACAACTATGATCAGATTATCCGGGACGCCAGAGAAGCAAAAGGCTGGTCTCAGGAAGACCTGGCTGAAAATATCAAAGAAAAAGTATCTCTAATCAAAAAGATAGAACGCAGCGAAATCGTGCCAGAGGATTCCGTCCGAAAGAAACTCGAACACGCTCTTGACATCAAACTTACGGAACGTATGGAGGAGTCAGGACAGGAAGTTTCTCACCTAAAGAAAGATATGACCCTCGGAGATATAGTGAAAATAAAAAGAAAGTAAATCTCAAAGCAGATAAAGAGAAGTAAATCTCAAAGCAGATAAAGGGAAATAAATCTCAAAGCAGATAAAGAGAAATAATCTCAAAGCAGATAAAGAGAAATAAATCTCAAAGCAGATAAAGAGAAGTAAATCTCAAAGCAGAGTAAGATAAAGTATTTTAACTGCCGGCTCTGTTCCGGCAACAACACCTGGTTTCTGGCAGTTTTCTCCTTCCGGAAACGACAGAGGATTCAATATGAAGGCGTTTTCTTAATCCCCTTCCCCTCTGTTTTTATGTGCTTTTTTACGGTTTCAGGTCTTTTTTGTTTTAAGCCTTTTCTTTACTTTAAGTATTTATTATAGTTATTATTCTCTAAACTCGTTCTTCTTTCTTTATTTGTCTCTTCTTATTTGATTTCTATTTTCTGAAAAGCCTTTAAATTTCAATTTCAATCTCATATACTTTTTCAGGATTTTCTTTATGAATGGCCCAGAAAGACTCTTCCCCATACATTTCCATCAGCTTTCTGGTTCTTCTTGGAATTGTTTTTGGGCCGAGTACTGCGCCGGGTCTGTCAGGGTCGTCAATGTAATCGGTTTCCATCATGAACCGTGTACCTTCTTCAAGTGCGTGTTCGATTGCTCCTTTTACTGAGATCACTCCTGGAAAAAGCCCAAGTTCATCACAGGTTTTTACCAGAGGAGGAGCATAGTGCTTGACAACTTTGTACATTTTAATTCCTGTTTTTCTCGCCCTCTCTGCTATGTCCTGAAGTTCAGGCTCTCCCACGCTTTCAGTATGAAGCTGAACCGCACAATCCTGTTCTTTCCCCAGGGAAAAAGCATACTCCATAACCTCGTTTGAAGCTGCCCAGACTTCCGCAGACACAGGGTAATGAGGGCGCCCTGACTTAATCCCTACGGCAAGCCCCTTTTCAACATATCCTGAGGCAAGTTCGAGCCCTTTTTTCATGATCTCTGTAGCTTTCTGCAGTTCCATATACTCGGTAAGCCTTGAGATTTCTGCCGGATGGACGCCCAGTACAGGAAAAGCTCCAACTCCCAGCTCCCTGATTTTTGACGCTATTTTTATAGTTTCGTCAAAAACTTGAATGTAGTCTTCAGGTTTTTTGACCGTAATTCCAAGCGACCAGCTAGGTTTGGTGACCAGAATTATATGAGTTCCTCCAGAGTTCTTGAAATCCTTTACTGCTTCGAGTCCCCTGGCTCTGGGGTCGATATGCATGTGATTATCGGTAATAGGTATTTTTGCAGGCATTTTCATCCCTCAAAGGTATGAAGTTCCGGGTAAGTCTGGAATGACATTTTCTGAAAATATGGATTCGATTTTTAGAAATGTGCGCAAGTATCTATGTATAGTGTCCAACTTCGAATTAGAGATAGTGCTCTACATGATAGAGATTGCTCAGCATATTATTAATTACCCAAAACTTGAAATATATAGCCTTACGTTGAGTACGCTGGAAGATTCAATTATTTATACCGAACTTTGAAAAGTTCCCCTTTTTTAGCTTTTCAGTCGCTACGGTTCTTTAAATACGAACCCTAAGATCTGGTGATAATTATGAGTAAAACCGCAGCAGTAATCAAAGGTGACGGGGTAGGCCCCGAACTTGTAGACGCAATGCTTAAAGTAACAGAAGCCGCTGGCACAGACGTTGAATTTGTTATGTGCGAAGCAGGAGCCGGCTGGTGGGAAACGCATGGAGGCAACTCCCTTATTCCAAATGAGACCTGGGACATCCTTGACAGCTCAGATGCCTGTTTTAAAGGGCCGACAACAACACCCGGAGGAATAGGCTCTCCAAGAAGTGTGGCTGTATCTATAAGGAGTAAGTATAATCTATATGCAAATGTCAGACCAATAAAGACTTTCCCCAATTCAAGTGCTCCTCTTGGAGATGTGGAAATGATTTGTGTGCGCGAGGGCACAGAAGGCCTTTATATAGGAGAGGAAATCCAGCTTACAGATGATGTTGCAATTGCAATCCGTAAAATCACACGCACAGCATCCAACAAGATTGCCAGCTATGCTTTTGAGGAAGCAAAGAGAAGAGGCTATGACGCTGTTGTGCCCATCCATAAGAGCAATATTCTGAAACTGACATGCGGCTCTTTCTTAGAAGAGGTAGAAAAGGTTGGGCAGAATTATCCGGGTATCGAGATCTGGCCTTATCACATAGACAACATTGCCCAGCAACTGATAAAGAATCCGCAGATATTCAATAAAAAGGTTCTTCTTTCTACAAACCTCTTTATGGATGTAATCAGTGAGGAATGCTCGGCCCTTGTAGGCAGTATTGGGCTAATCTACTCTGCCAATATCGGGGATTCTTTCGCAATGTTTGAACCCGCTCACGGTTCAGCTCCAAAGTATGCAGGTCAGGACAAGGTTAATCCTGTCGCAACCGTACTTGCAGGAGCATGGATGCTTGATTACCTTGGCGAAAAGGAAAAATCCGAAGCGATATTTACAGCTACAAAACGCGTAATTTCCGAAGGTAAGTATGTAACTTACGATCTCGGAGGCAATGCAAAACTCAGTCAGATGGCTGGCGAGATTGCAAAGTATACGGCAGAAATTCTCAAATAAGAAAGTACTGAAGGAAATACCTTTCATTCCTTCAATTTTTCTTCCTCAGAATCGGGTATCTTTTCTTCATTATTTAATTTTCCTCGACCTGCACGTCCCGGGCTGCAGATAGGCTGGTAAAGGAAGTATTTTTCGACATAATCAAGGAGCTCTTCATCTGATATGCAGGAAATTCTTTCTTCATTATCATAGAGTTTCTGGATTTCGTTCTGGATTTTCAGAAGTCTGGGGTCGTCTTTTTCCACAATGGTTTCAATATCAAGAAGGTCATTTAAGGTCTCCTGAATTTTATAACGGATAACTTCCAGACCCGAAGAGTCCCCTATAAGCAGGAGCCGCTTTCCTCCTACCAGTTCCGGAGGGTAGGGTTCATAGTTAAAGGGATTTTTAAGGACGCCTGCAGCATGTATTCCAGATTCGTGGGCAAAAATATTTTTCCCGACCACGGCTTTGTTCCTGGGCACCCGCAGTCCCAGCTCTTTTTCCATGAATCTTGCAAAGCGAGTAACTGGTTCAAGGTTATATTTTTCAAAACCTTCTACCCTATCTCTCAGGAAAAGCAGGATTTTTTCCATCTCGCTATTTCCTGCACGTTCTCCTATACCCAGGAAAGTTACGCTTGTCCAGTTAGCCCCGTGCCAGAAACCTGCAATAGAACTTGCTGACCCGAACCCGTAATCGTCATGAATATGGGTTTCTATATTTTTTACCCCGATTTCTTTTTTGAGGTGCTGCACAATTTTCGGGATTCCATAAGGCTCATCGACACTAACGAAGGGCATTCCATATCCGACAGTATCACAGACCCGGATAATACAGTTAGGGTCGATTTCGATAATTTTTTCAACTAGCGGGAAAACAAAGCCATAATTGTCTGCTCTTGTCATATCTTCAAGGTGAGCCCGTGTGCGAAGTCCGTGGTCGACTGCATACTGAAGAGCATCCAGATATTTTTCTTCGGCTTCTTCCCTGCCTGAAAGTTTCATCTTGGAGAAAATATGCGTATCCGATACAGACATCAGGATTCCGGTTTCTTTCAGCCCATCAACTTCGAGAATTTTGTCTATATCGGCTCTTGAAGCTCTTGCCCAGCCTGTGATTTCGGGAAACTCATACCCTATATCAAGCATTAGATCTACAGCATCCCTATCCCTCTTATTGAATACGAAAGCCTCGAGTTTTTCGATTCCTATCTCGTGCAGATACTCATAGATCTGGAGCTTGTGTTCTCTGCTCAGGACGATTCCCGGCATCTGGGAACCATCACGGATAGTGCTGTCACTTATGTACACATCGTTTCCATAGGGCAGCTTTAGTTTGGGCAGATCTTCATATGATTCGTAAACTTCCATCACTTTTCCTCCTTTATTTCAAGTGGCAGAGCCCTGTATCGATAGAGAGGGCTTTCACTGCAAGGATTTTCCTGTGAAAAAGATATATTTCAGGTATACAGGTCAGAAAATAAGTTGCATTTAACCTAAGAACTCTAACTTCTTGTTTAAAAAACACTCTTTGAGGGGAGCACTGATTACTGTTCTTCAAAACAGCATCTTACATTCTATGCTGAGATTTATATCTTATGTTATATCCTAATACTTAAGTATATGTCGTTATAATTAAAATCTCTTTCTTTTAAAATACTCAATGTGTTTTCCTATTCATATTTATTATATTTATAATACCTATACTATTTGAATTTACCAGGGGTGATAGGAGACACTGCTTCTTTTTTTTCTGTAAAATCCCCGGATACTTCCTTAAAAAAGGATACTTAGAGGCTGTCTTAAAATTAAATACTACATGTAATCATATTGTTCGCTAGTGTTAGAACAATCAAAAAGAATTCCTTATCCTAGTGATATCTCTGATAGAGAATGGGAAATAATCAAACTGTACTTTCCAAATCCCAGGACAAATAGAGGTCGAAAGCGCGTTCATCCTTATCGCGAAATCTTGAATGCCATCTTCTATTTGTTACGTTCTGGTTGTGCCTGGCGAATGCTACCCCATGAATTTCCACCTTGGAAAACTGTGTACCACTATTTCCGTCTTTGGCGACTTACTGGATTTTGGGAACGTATAAATGCTACACTGAGAACTGAACTGAGAATTGCATATGGCAGAGAATCAGAACCTAGTGCAGCTATTTTAGATAGTCAATCCGTTAAAACTACAGAAACTCCAGGAATACGCGGCTATGATGCCGCCAAGAAAGTAAAAGGAAGAAAGCGCCATATTCTAGTGGATACAGTAGGGCTACTGTTGATAGTTATAGTTCATTCGGCGAATATTCAAGATCGAGATGGGGCTAAACTTGTTCTGGAACAAGTTAAAGGTACTTTTTCTCGATTGGAGTTAATTTGGGCTGATTCTGGTTATTCTGGCCAGCTAGTCGATTGGGTCAAAGGAATGTGTGGTTGGGCATTAGAAATCGTTAAGCGTAGCGATGATGTCAAAGGTTTTCAAGTACTTCCTCACAGATGGATAGTAGAACGTACATTTGGATGGCTGGGAAGATATCGACGTTTGAGTAAAGACTACGAAGGATTAACAGAATCAAGCCAAGCATTAATATATGCTGCTATGATCCATATAATGATTAGACGGCTAGGTCGGATAAAAAACGTAAGAAAATAAGAGAAATATAATATTCAGACAGCCTCTTAGAATTGATGTATGGGATTCGTCTAAAGTTTTTCTTGCAGAAGTTTTATCTGCTTTTTTATAGCTTCATGAAAGTTTACTTTCCTATCTTGCCCTTCTTACCGATAATAAGGTATATCTACAACAAATTATATTTATATTCAAGCTGATCTGAAAAGTATGATTAAATTATAAATCTGATTTAGCTATAAACTTGATTAAATTATGTTTATATATACCTGTAATTGTCTCTGAACAATGCACATTTTCCAGCTCTGATTAAATAAGTAGGTTATTAAGTGACCTGCCACTAAGCTAAAGACTTAGCGGCTTCCTAATTCATAGATGGCCATCGGCATCTCCAAAGGCTTAAATTCCGGCTGAACCGTCCGTACTGAGTCTTGCTCTTTCGCTCGTTTCGGCTTTACGTAGTTACAAGCTAGGGTCGAAGGTTTTTCTACGACCTGCTGAGCCTGATGGTAGACTCCTGGAAAAAGGTTGCTTGGTTTTCGCATACCTTAATCTAATATTAAATTATCCGAGGGTCTATATGAAGTTAAAGAATACTGAAAAGAATTGGGGAGAAGTTGACGCTTCCCTGAGCTAAATAGGCTGTCCGACAATTATTGCTAGTAATAAAAAAGTGCTAAAAAGAAAGCAAATAAGACCTAAAGAAAATAAGACCTTTAAATCAAAAAAGAAGAATTCTTTTATTACCAAAAGTAATTGTCGGACAGCTTGTAAAGACACAGAGGTTTTACGCTTTCACATATAAAATTGAAAATTATATAAGTATATATTTAATTACGTTTTGTATATTTGCTATACTTTATCCCGAGGTAAACATGTCCGAAATAGTAAGCGTTAGCGGCGGTCCGACAAAACCTGAAATCATTGCTGTGTCCCTTTTCAAACTCGGGCTGCGGGACGGAGATCGGTTTGCAGATGTAGGCTGCGGTACGGGATCGGTATCGATTGAAGCCGCAAAACTTGCCCGAAACCTCACTATCTATGCGATAGATTCCCGAAACGAGGCCCTGAGAGCCACTGAAATGAATTTCAAAAATTTCAATATAAAAAATGCCCGGATTTTAGCTGGCGAAGCCTCGGATCTCCTGAGTTCGGAAAGTTTTACTGATTTTATAGACTGTGCTTTTGTCGGTGGAACAAAAAACATTGGTTCCGTGCTTGAGACCCTTGTTAAAAAGAAAGCTAGAAGTATTGTGGTAAACGCCGTCCGAATAGAAACGGTTGTCAGGACAATTGAGGCAATGAAAAAACTTGGAATTTTTGATGAAGTAGTCCATATTTCGGTTTCGAGAAGTGCACCAATTGCCGGAGAAACAATGTTCAAACCTGAAAACCCGGTATACATCATTGTTGGAAAAAAGCAAAACTGAAAATTGTCTTATAATTTTAAATCTTCTTTACATTTATTTTTAGAATTTATGGAGCGATAGCATGTTAATCGGAGTAGGACTTGGTCCCGGAGACCCTGAACTTCTGACCCTCAAAGCAGTGAATGTTTTGAAAAACAGCGATAAGGTATATGTACCAGGCCGACTGGCAAAAGATCTTGTGGCTCCTTACGCAGATGCCGAAATCCTTGAGTTTCCCATGATAAGGGATATTGAGGTTCTTAATTCTCTATGGAAGGAAAATGCTGACAGGGTGGCAGAAGAGGCAAGAAGAGGCACTGTAGCTTTCGGGCTTATAGGCGACCCAAACTTTTTCTCTACGTTTTCTCATCTCAAAAAGGTAATGCGCAAGCACTATCCAGATGTCGAACTTGCAACTGTGCCTGGCATAAGTTCAATCACATCCTTTGCTGCCAGGACCGATGTTGCGGTTGAGAGTTCTTTTGAGGTCAGCGATGGTTCTGAAGTTGGATATAAGATTCAACTGAAGGCTACGCAACCGAAGTCCATAGTTAAACAGCTTGAAACTGAAGGATATACGGAGTTTATCTTTGCAGAAAGACTCTTTTCGGACAACGAGCTTATAATCCGGAATAAAGAAGAAATTCCGGAAAAGGGAAACTACTTCAGTATCATTTACGGAAAGAAGTGAAAGTGACCGATGTAATATTCAAACTTACATAAATTCGCGTAACTTATATACTTTAGAAATAAAACACGAAAGCAAAGGGAATGGTCAGATGGAAAGGAAAGTATATTTTGTGGGAGCAGGCCCAGGGAACCCGAAACTCATTACCGTACTTGGGCGTGAAATGCTTGAAAAAGCCGACCTTGTGATGTATGCTGGCTCTCTGGTAAACCCAGAGGTTCTTAATTACACGCATGGAGAAACAGTGGATAGTTATGGGTTAACCCTCGAAGAAACCACTAAAATAATTGCGGACGCTGTAGATGCAGGGAAATTCGTTGTTCGCCTTCACAGCGGAGATCCATCTCTTTACGGTTCCGTCATAGAACAGATGGAAGAGCTTATAAAACACGATATCGAAGTCGAAAGAGTTGCAGGGGTTTCCTCGATTTTTGCAAGCGCTGCCGCTCTCGGCACACAGTTGACTCTTAACGGCGTTTCAGACACTCTAATTATTACCCGCCCTGCCGGAAAAACCCTGGAAAAAGACCTTATCCCCGAGCTTTCTGCCTACAATACTACTATGGCAATTTTCCTTGGCACACAAAAAATCAAGGAAATTATGGAAAAAGTCCGCTGCCCGAAGGATACACCTGTTGCAGTAGTGTTTCATGCGTCCTGGGAGGACGAAGAAATCATCACCGGAACTGTGGAAGACATCGCAGACAAGGTAAAGGATGCAGGGATTAAGCGTTCAGCAATGATAATTATCGGTGGGGTTGTTGACCCTAAAAATTACAGGAGGTCCTACCTATACGGAGTAGCACAGGAGCCGTTGTAATCACTTTTGAACGAAATAGGGAGATTGCGGCAAGGATAGCAGAACACCTGAACGCAGACATGCTTCTTTACGAGAAGGGCATATTTGAAAAAGCTTTTAAAAGCTATGGGGCAATAATTGCGGTTTTTGCCACGGGTATTGTGGTAAGGGATATTGCTCCGCTTCTCGATAATAAGTGGTCTGATCCTGCCGTGGTCGTAGTTGATTCAAACCTGAATTTCGCAATCCCACTGCTAGGGGGGCACCACGGCGCAAATGAAATTGCTCGCAAGCTTTCTGAACTTGGAGCAGTTCCTGTGCTTACAACGGCGACCGAGGTTCACGGCAAACCTTCAGTAGAAGGTATTGCTGACAGGTTAGGCTGCGAGATCTTCAACAAAGAATCTACTGTAGCTGTAAACTGTGCCCTCCTTGATCAGGAAATAGAGGTTCTTGAGGTTAAGGGGCCCAGAATCGTTGTTGTAGATGAAGATGTATCCGTACTGATAAGAAAACAACATGAGAATGCAGAAGTCAAAATCAACAATAAAGATAAACAGTAATTGAGCTGTAAATTAACTAATCTACACTTAAGTGAATTAACCTGCCCAGGAACTCTTTAAGAATCAGAGACGATAATAAATGATTGTAGGAATAGGAACTCGCAGGGGCATTACGAAAGAAGAGGTCATTGAAGCCGTAAAACAGGCTCTCGATGAGTGCGGCCTGAACCTGGGAGAAATTACAGCTTTTGCTTCTGCGAAACTTAAGGAAAACGAACAAGGGCTTCTGGAAGCGGGAGAGACACTCGGCATTCCGGTGGACTTTTTGCCGGATGAAGTGTTGAACAGCTACAATCCTCCTTCAGCCTCCCAGGCTTCCCGATTTGGATTAAAAGGAGTTGCAGAACCTGCAGCTCTGGCCCTTTCTGAAGAAAAACAATTAATTTGCAGGAAGAAAATCTATGGCAGAGTCACAATCGCAATCGCAAGATAAGGCAACTAAAGGAAAACTTTACATCGTAGGGATCGGACCAGGGTCTGTAGAACAGATGACGATCAGAGCCAGAGATGTAATCCTTAATGCCGATTATGTACTCGGAAACGGTACTTACCTGGATCAGATAGCAAGCCTCCTCGGAACCCAGGAAGTAATCCGCAGCTATATGGGTAAAGAGGTAGACAGGGCAAGAAAAGCGGTGGAGCTTGCAAAAGTTGCAAATGTTGCCATGGTAAGTGGCGGTGATACCAACGTATACGGTATGGCAGGCATCGTGCTTGAAGTTGCTGAACATCAAGAGCTTGAAGTTGATATAGAGATTCTTCCTGGAGTCACGGCAATTTTAGCCGGGGCAAGTATGCTAGGCGCACCTGTTGTAACAGACTTTGCAGTTATCAGCCTCAGTGACCTCCTGACTCCCTGGGATGTGATTGAAAAACGGCTGAATCTTGCTGCAGAAGCCGATTTTGTAATGGCTCTCTACAACCCGAAAAGCCGCAAGAGGCAATCCAACTTTTCAAGAGCTATCGAAATTATCCGTCAGTACAAGGTCGATTCCGTGCCTGTGGGACTTGTGAAGAATGCTCTTAGGGGAGACGGTGAGGACAGGATCGTAACCACTCTTGGAAAAGTTATGGAATACGAAGATTGGGTAGATATGAGCACCACGATCCTTATTGGAAACGGGGATTCCAGAATATGGAGATCTCAAAAGAAAGATTTCATAATTACTCCCAGGGGGTATCAGAAAAAGTATGACTACTGAAGAGAATGCTAATGAAAAGGTAGGGAACCTCGACAATCTTGAAGAACTTACCGAGCTTACGGTTGATGTGAACCCCGAACTTGTAAGCATTTGTAAGGACTCCGGGGCAAGAACCGAAGAAGCAAAAGCCATCTATATGAAAAGCCGGACAATGATCCAGGAACTCATCGGCAACAAAACTCCCGAAGACCGCTTCCGCCAGCGCTGTGTTATCGCTACCGGAGATCTTTCCGTGGCAGATATTATGCGTTTCATGCATGACCCCATCCCTGCAGGCGTGGAAGCGATTAAAAAGGGTGCCCCGATTTTCGTGGATATCAATATGGTAAAAGCCGGAATTACAAAGGCAGGACACAAATCTGAAATTATTTGCGTACTTGATGAAGACCCGAATGCTGAAATTGCTAACAGATATGGAATTACGCGCACATCAGCTGGCTTTCTCACTGCCAGAGAGAAGCTCGATGGGAGTATTATTGCAATCGGAAATGCACCTTCTGCCCTTATTATGGTCTGCAAACTTATCGAAAAGGGTGTGAGACCAGCCCTTATTATCGGGCTTCCGGTAGGATTTGTAAATGCAGCTGAATCTAAGGAAATAGTCCGAAACCTGAAAATTCCTGTACCCTCTATTAGTTGTGTCGGGACAAGGGGCGGAACCCCAATGGCAGTTGCATGCGTAAATGAGCTTGTTGCAATCGCAAGAGAAAGTGAAGACGTGAGATAAAGTTAAAAACAACACTTTCTTTAGTTTTTTATTTTAAGGTTTCGTTCAGCTTTTTGTTTTCAGTGTTTTTTCAGTTAACCGCTTATTTCCCAGTGTCTTTTTTTGTTATATAAGTTTATTATCTGTCTTTCCGCAGATGTCTGACAAATTTATGTATTTTTTTAGCTAATCTATAACTATCATAATATTATACTTTTTTTCGGTTTTCATTATGCTTGTTACAACACGTTCTCTTGATCATCACGGAATCGTTTCTGGCATTTATGATGAACTTGAAATTGGAAAAGTGATTGACGAAGTGCTGCCCAAGTTTGGGCAGCACAAATTAGCTCATTCTATTGTATTAAAAGCAATGATTCTTAACTGTCTTGGTTTCGTAGATAGTCGTCTTTACATGTATTCTCAGTACTTTGAAACCCTTCCTGTTGAAAGGCTCCTTGGTCCTGGGATCAGCGCTTCTGACCTTAATGATGATGTTTTAGGTAGAACTCTTGACGCAATATATGAAGCAGATCCTACTCAACTTTTCATGAAGCTTTCCTTGAAAATGCTGGAAATTGTTAACATCAGGACTCAACTTCTCCAATCTGACACCACTAATTTTAGCCTTCATGGAGACTACAAATATATCGATGATGGTTCTGTCATAGAAATCACATATGGTCATGCAAAAGACGGTAGAGATGACCTGAAACGTTTTGGACTTGGAATGATAACAAATCAGTATGGAATTCCACTATTTGCAAAGGCTTACTCTGGCAACGCATCAGACAAAGAAACCATCATAGAGGCAATGAAAATACTTCAAGAAAACATAACGTTTCCTGATGATGTTTACTACATAGCTGATAGTGCTCTATATTCTGAAGGAAACATCAAAGCAATGATAGAAGGCATGAAGTGGATTACTCGTGTTCCTTCAACACTAAACCTTGCAAAAAACTTGTTGATTTCTGATCTTGAGTTCAAAAACGGAGAGGATCCACGCTATTCATTTTATGAAACTATTGTTGAATATGGTGGTATAAAGCAAAAATGGGTAGTTGTTCATTCCACAGAAATGCAGAAAAGAAAAGACATTACTTTTGAAAGAAAAATTCAAAAGAAGGTTAATGAATCCCAGAAAGATCTCAAAGACCTAAAAAAGATCAAGTTTGCTTGTGAAAAGGATGCTATAGCAGCTTTGGAAAGATGGAAGAAAGAGAACCCTCATTGTTTGCTGGAAACCGTAGAGATTTCCACGGTTTCAACAAAGGAAAACGGTAAAAGAGGAAGACCAAAAAAGAATGAAAAGCTTATTTTTCACTATGTTGTAAATGCAAAAGCAGTCCGAAACTACGAAATAGAATTGAATGAAAAAGAGTATCAAGGAAGATTTATAATCGCAAGTAACGATCTCAATCTTGATGCTGAAAAGATGCTGGAATACTACAAGAACCAGAGCAAGGTTGAAAAAGGTTTCAGGTTCATAAAGGACAAAAGTTTTAGGGTTTCCGAGGTTTATTTGAAAAAACCGCAAAGAATTGAAGCTCTCTCAATGATAATGGTGTTAACTCTGATGGTCTATTCGGTAGCGGAATGGAAGCTGAGAGAGAAGCTAAAAGAAACAGGGGAAACAGTACCTAATCAGGTTAAAAAGCAAACTCAAAAGCCCACTTTGAAGTGGGCTTTTGTGCTGATGAGGGGAATTACAGAAGTAAAAGTGGAAGTTGATTCAAAGGTGATAACCAAAATTGCCAACATGGATGAAGTTAAGAGCAAGATAATAAGGTTGATGGGGGAAAATTGTGAAAAATACTACTTTTGAGTGGAGATCTGCGGAAGGTCAGTATTATTTTTTCCAATTCGTATTTTAAATTCGAAAAATAATTTCTTATGTGTTTTAGTACTTTTACACTATTTTTAATGTGACTTTGAAAAGTCAAATTTGAAGTTAGATAATCTAGAATGAACTTTAAAGTTAATATAGGTATAAATTAAAACAAAGGCATATATGGTTGGATAAAAATGAGGAAATTATACACAGTATTACTTACTCTTGTAGTATTAATCTCGACGACTACAAGTGTAGAGGCTCTTGAATCTAAGACGATAGAAAGACATAATGGCGCATCTGCATACGCAGAATGGTATGAGATAAACAACAATGCAACTACCTATACGTACTTATCTGTAACTGAAACCAATGATGGCACTGATATCTACGTATCAACCTACACATATGGACCAGATTATTGGTCCGAAAAGTCGGGATATATGTTTACAGAGGATGATGTTTTTAGCATAGATAAAAAACTCAACTCTGCAAGCCTGTCTGAGATTAATATTGATGTCAATAACTGGTATACGGGTGAAACCGAAACTATGGCTGTAAAAGCTACCTGGACTGGTATGGGAGATATGTCAAAAGGATCTTCTTCATATAGTTCACAGAATGGAGATTATGTGTGGAAGAGTAGTGACAGTTCAACCTATAGAGAGGCTTCAGCCACAGGCAGTATAAATGGCATGGATCTTGGAGCAAGTTCCTATGCAAGTTTGTCTAACTTCAAGTCTACCTATATGAGCATGGAAAAGTAAACGCATAACGAATATTCTTAAATGGTTGAATTCTTTGGCTTTATAGAAGTTCTCTAATTTCTCATGAACACCTGCTGGAACTACTACTCCTGGGCTTTATAATTCCAGTTTAACTTTGTGAACTTATTCAAAGAGAATTTCTATAAAACTATTTTTCAGTCTTATTTTTGCTGTCAACTATTTCATTATTTTATTTTTTTCATACACGACTATGTACTTTAATTGAAGGAACTGTCCCAAAACCTCATTCAATCTCATTACTATCTACCTTTATTGGTTATCCTCTCTTATTATTCGAGCTCATCCCAAAACCAGTTTTATTCCCGCATCAGGAAGAGTTTCAGAATTAGTTTTCAGGATCAGAAGTCCTATTGAGAATCCAGAATATGATATTCAGAGAATAAATATTGAGTTTTGGGATCAGCTCTTCTTCTAATTTCTTTTCATTGGTCATCGGTTAAGGAATTTTCTTGCCTGAAAGCTATCGATTTTGCATTAGAAGCCGGACTTAAATTTTGGCCTATTCATATGAAATCGACACCCTGCTCCAGCTCATAATTTATCAAAATATTTGATAAATGTTGAGGAAATTGACGCAATTTGTCACGATTCCTCACTTAACCGAAGACGCATGAATTTCTTTTGTTTATGAGCTTATCCTAAAACCTGACTGCCAAATATTGACACGCTATTTAATTTCAGTCACTGGTTTCTCAACCATTTAATTATGAATCACCTGAATAAACTCAAAATCACTTTATGTTGATGAGAAATTGTCTATATTGTGTATCATAATTAAGTTGCCAGAACACTAGTTTTTAGAAAATTGAGTAAAGTGTCAATTGTTAGATACATTGGTAACAAAATTCATATGGATGTTTCAAAGTTATGATGTTTGGGATTCAATCGGGCATTAAATTCTTAATCAGAATCCAAAACCAAGAAGCTCAATTAGTGACTTACAGAATGAGATAGAGAACTAATTTTGAGTTTTGGGATCAGCCCGAATTATTGTTTCAAGGAGGTATGTAATGAGAAAACTGTACATAATGTGTTTTACACTTATAGTCTTGATTTCAACAACTATGAGCGCACAGGCACTGGAATCTAAAACAATAGAAAGGCAAAGTGGCTCATCTGCATATGCAAATTGGTATGAGACAAACGGTGACGTAACTACCTGTACGTATCTATCCGTAACTGAAACCAAAGATGGCACTGATATCTACGTATCAACTTACACATATGGGCCAGATTATTGGTCCGAAAAGTCGGGATACATGTTTACAGAGGATGATGTTTTCAGCATAGATAAAAAACTCAACTCTGCAAGTCTGTCTGAGATTGAGCTTGAGGTCTCTGACTGGAATACAGGGGAAATGGATACTGTAACCATCGGAGCCGACTGGACTGGTACAGGAGAGAGTTCAACTGGGTCCTCTAACTCTAAATCAAGAACTGGCGACTACGTGTGGAGGAGCAGCGAAAATTCAAAATGCAGGGGAGCTTCGGCCACAGGCAATATGAACGGCCTGGATCTTGGGATAAGTACTGACGCAGGTATGTCTAATTTCAAGTCTGCCTATATGAGTATGGAGAAATAAGCGTATTATAACAATTTTGGAAGGATTTCAGAAGTCCAGAGGGTGAAGAAAATAGCCTACTGCACAGGTATTTCTATTCAATAGACTGACCCTCAGGGCCTGACAAATCCTTCATATTTTCCCTTTTCAGGAAATAGTAATTTGGCTTATTAATTTTTAGTTAGATTTACTACTCTCTTAGTCCGGTTTGAATTCTACGTCTTTAGGGGCATAGGCAAGTGTTTTCTGGTACCTATTATCTAGTGCATCGATTCCTAATTAATTCCTCTTTTTTTAGATCATAATTCTGCCAGGCATTTCGTCCCTTTCTTCAATTTTATATTTCCATTTAAAAATAACTGGTTTTTCGTTAATCTGGTCTATATATTGACTAATCCTTTCCCCTAATTCTTTTATTGAATCAACTCTTATTCCCCTCAATAAGCTTCTTGTCATTTTACTGAAAAAACTTTCAATAATATTTAGCCACGAAGCATGCTTGGGTGTGAATATAAATTCAAATTTATCAGGAACAGTTTTCAGGTATTCTTGAGTTTCCTTTGAGGTATGTATTTTGTGATTATCCATGATAATTTTGATTTTTTCTTCTGGATAAATTAACTCAAGTTCTTTAAGGAATTGAATGAATTCCCAGCTTTTATGTTGTTCAAATACTTTGTAAGTGATTCTTCCTGATATCAAATCAATTCCAGCTAACAGTGAAAGAGTTCCATGTCTTTTGTATTCATAATCTCTTGCTATTGTAGAATAATGTCTTTCTACCGGCATTAGATCTGGGTAAACATTTCCAATTGCTTGAATACCTGGCTTTTCATCGTAGGAAATGATTACTGATTCAATTTTTTCTTTTTTTTAAATTTCTCACTTAATTCATTAGCCTCTCTATATGTAGCGAAGACATTGGCTGCTTTTTGATCAAACTCTGGGTCAACCTTAGCAACATAATATTCTATCTTATGCGGTTTTATGTTGCTTGCATTGAGAATCTTTGAAATAGTTCCCTGAGTTATCGAAGATAAATCAGGGTATCCTTCTTTGACACAATTCTCCCTGATATGTTTCGCAAGAAGTCTCTGAGTCCAGATTTCATGAGGATAACCAAGATCTTTCGGCTTCATACATGCAAGTGAAATTACAAAAGCTCGTGATTCGGCACTAATGTCTTGAGGTCTCCCACTTCTGGGCTTATCTATTAAACCTTCTTTAACCCCTAAATCTAAAACTCTTTTTATCCATTTTCTGACAGTTGTATAATCTACTTCCAACTCTCTGGATATTTCAGTATCATTTTTCCCCTGATAGCTTAAAAGTATGATTTTAGATCTCTCAATGATACTTGCTGCTTGATTTCTAGATCGGCTAAGCTTGATAAGATAGTCTAAATCTTTTTGAGTAAATGATAATTTGGGGCGACGGCTTATACGAGACATAAGGTTAGTTATAGAACAATTAACTAATTATTTTTATGGGTAGATATCAGAATCTAACCACTAGTTTATCTCCTACTACCTGGTTTATCTCCTACTACCTGGTTTATCTCCTACTACCTGGTTTATCTCCTACTACCTGGTTTATCTCCTACTACCTGGTTTATCTCCTATTACCTGGTTTATCTCCCATTACCTGGTTTCTCTAATTCTCCAAATCTGGATTTTTTAAACAAACCATTGATAATGGTTCTGATAGATCATATAAAGTCCGAAGAGTACCAGTACTGTTCCCGCTCCCTTTTTGAAAACCACGTCCCACTTTGAAATAAGCCGGATTTTTGAAGAGGAAAAGTGGGCTGAGTACGCGAGCAAGAGCATTGGCACCGCAAATCCAAGCGAATAAACTGAAAGGGTAAGGGCTCCTGTAATAGTATTCCCTTTTAAAGCTACCACGGTCAGGATCGAGCCTAGAATTGGTCCGACGCAAGGGATCCAGAGAACACCGAGGGAAAGGCCAAGCAAAAAGCCTGAAACAGGTCCTTCGTCACTCATTTTGCCCAGAAGAGGGAACTTTGAAAATGCATTGAACAGGGTTATGTCAAAGAGTAGTGCGAAACCCATTATGAGAATCAAGACCTCTGCCAGAATCTTTAGTTGATCTGTATATGCGTTGAATACTGACCCAAAGGCAGAGGTTGCCACCCCCATTATGGTGAAGGATATTGAAACTCCAAGCACTATTGCAAGAGGCCTCAATCTGTTTTTTCCTGCGGATGTTGCCAGGACAGCAGGCAGAAGAGGAAGGATGCAAGGGGACAGGACACTGATAATTCCTGCTCCAAATGCAGCCACAGGGGAAATAACTTCATAATACATGGTTACAATTTCTTTTTGTAGTTTATTTACTATAGTGTTTTTTCCGGAACTCCGGATTTTGCCATAAATTTGAACTTATAATTTAATGAGTTTAGAAATTAGTTCTATTTATTAAGTTTATTTTTATTATGATTTACTTTTTCCTTCTTTGAGAAGGGCAAGGTTTATACGATTCTCATACACCTCTTTATCCATTTGTCCCTGAATTCTAGCCGCGAATCTATCCTTAGTGACTGTTCCATCCTCTTGCATATACACATAGTCCCCGTTTTTAATACCCACGATCAAAGAAGTGTCAGGGACGTATCCGATTTCAAAGTAAGCTTCAAGGTCAGGGCTCTCGGTTATATCTATAGATGCAATAGTGGCTTTCCCGCTGTATTCTGTTGCCAGTTCCTTAAGCATGGGCTTCATAGCCTGGCATGGCCCGCAGTGTTTAGATCCTATTTTCACAAGAACCGGCCCCTGCTCGAGGGATGCATTTATCTGTTCAAGGGAGGTCACTTCAAGAACACTACTTTCTTCCTGAGCTTCCTGAGAAGTTGTGTTCTGTCCAGACTCGTTTGTTTTGACAATGCCGTTTTCTTCCTGGATATCCTGAGAAGTTGTGTTCTGTTCAGATTCGTTTGCTTCGACAATACCGTTATTCTCCTGAACTGCCTGGGTATCTGTGGAATTTCCCTTGCTTTCATCAGTACAGCCCGCAGTAAAGATTACAGCTGCAAGCATGATCAGTAATATAAATAATTTCTTCATGTTCTCAACGTTAATTTTTTATTTTATATTATTTTACATATTATTTAGCAATTATGTTATATAGTAATAATCTTCTCTTTTCAAAAATAACCTTCATTTTAAGATAGCCTTTATTTTCCACTGGTTGTGAAATTAGAGTTCTGAAGTAGAATTATCGATAAACCTCAAATAATTAACTCTAAGGAAAGAAAATATATACCTAGTTTAAGAGACTTTTGGTCTGTTGAAAATATATAAAAAACCTTAAAGGCTGAACTTTAAAAATAGATATAATGAGTGATATAAAAAGTACAGGAAAGGAGTAAGAGGTCTTAAAAGACTAATTAGAATTATCGGGTCAGCCAATTGAAGAAAAGTTAACTGATTGAAGAGAGGAGGTTTCCTCCAAAGAACACCAGGTTTGCTGTTTAGCTTATTAAAGAGAGGTTAGCCGATTGAGAGACTAACCAATCGAGAAAAATTATATGACCACGGAAACGTGTTAATCTTTCCTCTTTTTATTTCGCCTTACTCCTCTCCTAGAGTTTTTTCTACTGCGGTTATAACAGCTTCGAAGTTCTTCTGCCATTCCGTATTGTGGTCAAGCAGGCCCTGGACAACAGTGCCTTTATCTTCCATTTCTGCGACCTTTGGCTCAATAGGGAGTCTGGCAAGAATCGGAATATTGAAGTCTTTTGCGGCTTTTTCCACGCCTCCAGTTCCAAAGACTTCTATTGGCTTGCCGCAGTGGGGACAAATAAGCCCATGCATATTGTCAACAAGCCCTATGATAGGCACATCAAGTTTTTCAGAGAATTTTATTGACTTTCGAACGCTGATAAGGGCTACATCCTGGGGAGTTGTAACAAGCACTGAGCCGTCGCAATTGGGAATAAGCTGGGCCACACTCAGTGGTTCGTCTCCTGTTCCAGGTGGCAAGTCTATAATCAGGAAATCGAGTGCTCCCCAGCTAACATCTTCCAGAAACTGTTTGATTGCCCCCATTTTGGCAGGCCCTCTCCAGATTATAGGAGAATCTTTGTCTCCGAGCAGAAAACCGATAGACATCATAGAAAGGTTGGGAAGTACCGAGACTGGAAGAATGCCCTCTTCATTAACATCGGGCCTTTGAGACTCTAAACCGAAAATCGTAGGAATTGTAGGACCGTGAATATCACAGTCCAGAAGCCCGACTTTGTATCCCCGCAGGGCCAGCCCAGCAGCCAGATTTGCTGCAACTGTACTTTTCCCTACTCCTCCTTTTCCGCTCATTACCATGATCTTGCGTTTAATGCGCCTGAGATTGACTACTATTTTTGGCTCTTCTGGCTTTTTCGATAAGCTCTCAAGTGGTTGAACCTTATCTGTCATTTTTATCGCCTGTGTAAAATTTCCGTATTTTATCCCGGTTTTTCAGATTTTTCTTTTACGTATCAGTATCTTCACTAATGTCAGCGCTCTCAGCGCTGATATAGTTACCGCCCTTTATCTCGATTGCTTTTCCTGTGCTAAGGGCAAGAGCGATTTTCATTCTCGCGGCTTTTAGATCTTCCCAGAAAGCTCTCCTTGAGATTCCTACTCTGATAGCTGCATCTTCCTGCTTCAAACCTTCAACGTCTACAAGTCTCAGTGCCTCAAGCTCTTCTACTGTAATGGATACAACCTCAAGATCCGCCAGCGGGACTCCTCTAGGCTTGAAATATGTAATGTCGGGCGTTTGCTCAACACGCCTCGGACACTTTGGTCTTCCTCTGCATTTTTTCATAGGTCACTTATGCACATTGCGGAATAAATATATAACAATTTCTCTCCTCCAACAGTAAAATATATATATTTTTGAATAAATGAGGGAAATTGAAGTTGCCTGTTACAAAGTTAGAAGAAGTTCTTATAAAAGTATGCATACCTAAAAATGAAGCGGTAAAACGCTTCATATGTGTTTAAGTCCTGGGGAGTCAAGGGGCTGTAGGCGCAAAGGCGCAGTAAGATAAACTTAGCTTCCTTTGGAGCAGATCTCCTCAAAGATCTGTTTTTTCGCTCAAGCCTTTTTTAAAAGGCTTGCTATCGGGACGCAGATCTCCTCAAAAAGGCAACAACAGAAAATGTCTATGAAGATTATAGATGAGAGTATGAACTTCATCATTAAGCAAAGTGTCTTATTTTATAATTTTACTATAATTTTTCCTTATATTCTTCTTTTTACCTGGAACTCTATCTTGTATTTCGATATCCCTCGTAGAAATATTTATACCTTCACAGCTTATCTGTGACTATAATTCCCTATCCATGATAAAAAACCCCGGGAGAAAAAAATGTGCAGTGCGCGTTATGCCGGATTAAGGACTGCGTGAGAGGCAAAAATTGTTCTGTTATTAAATCTGGTCTTGAGTATACAGGCGACAATCTGAAATCAATTCAGATTTCTGCCTGGCTTGAATCTAATGGCGTGAAAAGGACGAAACTTGAAGAGATAGCTATTTATGCAAAAAGTCTTGGGTATACAAAAATAGGAATCGCTTTCTGTATTGAGTATGAGCGAGAAGCCAGGCTGGTTTATGATATTCTTTCAAGATATTTTGAGGTATTTTCGGTTTGCTGTAAAGTGTGTAGCTTCGAAAAAGCCAGTCTAGGAATTAAAAAATCCGAGGACCTTGAGTTTGAAGCAGTCTGTAATCCTATTGGTCAGGCGCTGCTACTGAACGATGATCTTACGAATCTCAATATCATGTTGGGGCTTAAAACAGGCTATGACATCCTCTTTGCAAAATACTCTGAGGCCCCTGCGATAACGCTACCTATTGAAGAGTTACCCCATTTAGCTGATTCTGAAATTGATGTTATAGAATGAGTTTTCAAAGTTAATATTTAGAATTAGTTATTTGGTTCTGTGAGTTGACGTCCTGGAGAAAAATATGCTCAAAAAATCGAACACATCTGAACCGGGTTTTAAAACCGTGTCTAAATGCCTGAAGATCAGAGCTCATCACCTTTGCTGCATCCAGGGCTTTCAGGGCTATGGGTACAGCCCGATTTTTGTGGCAAATTTGAGGGTCGTAATTTCAGATATTAAGGCTTTTCCTTCAAGACCTCTGGAACTTATATCCGAATGTGATGTAGTCTGTGAGTCCTGCCCAGGCAAAAGGGAATTTCGGCATAAAAAATGGAAATGTTCTCTTTCCCATTATCTTCCTTCACCTTTTAGTTGGAATTTTGTTCTTGAATATTTTTTCCTGACTTTTATTCTAAACCTGCACTGATCTCATAGATTTTTGCAAGAAACTCGACATTCTGAACCGCATTCTGTTCTATTCCCAAATCAGATGGAGAAAAGCCAAGAGCAAGACCCAGTAGCTGAGAATAGTGAAGGACAGGAATCGAGTAATCCGTTCCGAATTTTTCATTGACTGCGAGCTGCCCCCTATCAAATTGCAGGTGGCAGAAAGGACATGCATTAACAATACAGTCAACTCCTGCTTGCCGAATACAGGCGAGCTTGTGCTCAAGCATCTCAAGGGATTCGGGAGCATGCCCTGAGCGTACTCCCCCTCCAGCTCCACAGCACATCATCTTGTCGGTATAATCTACACTTTTTGCACCTGTGGCTTCAACGAGTTCGTCAAAGAAAACCGGAGCCTCCGTTTCTCCAAGATTTCTATCCCTTGAAGGCTTGATAAGATGACATCCATAGTGTAATGCCACTTTAATGTCGAACTGGGTTGTGATATACTCCTTGAGCTTTTCAGGCCCAAATTCTTTATATAGATATTCGATTATGTGCCTGACCTCAACAGTGCCTCTGAACTCCATGCCGATTTCTTTAAGGCAATTATTCGTGCACGCCTTTAATTCAGGATCTTTTTTCAGTTCCAGATTAGCATCTGCCAGAGAGCCGTAGCAACCATTGCAGACCGTAAGTACATCTCTACCCATCTTTTCAGAAAGAACTATATTCCGGCTGGCAAGAGCAAGCCAGGTTGCTTTATCAAAGGACTTGAAGACTCCTGGAGCAGGACAGCAGGAGGCTCCTGGCAGATCGGATACATCTATATCAAGCTTTTGCAGGCAGAGCTTAGTTGCTTTTTCAATACCAGGGTAACGGTTGGGTACGATGCATCCAAGAAATAGCGATAGTTTTTCCATATTCTGCCTCCTTATTTTTCAGCCGTTAGCTCGTCAAATTTGCATGCTTTGAGAAGATTCCTTACCTCTTGAAGGGCTTCAGGATACTTCTGGACGGTCTCAGGTATTGGATCGAGACCCAGTTCTTCCCTCTTTTGCTTTGTTTCTTCATCCAGAGGGACTGAATGCCCGAATTCCATGACCATTTCCGAGACCTTCCTGTGTTCTGGAAGCATGAAACCTTCTTTTACTGCAAGTCTCCTGAGCTCAAGGATAGCATCAGTAATTGGTATCTCGCGCGGGCAGCGTTCCTGGCAGGTATAGCAGGTTGTACAGAGCCAGAGGGCATCATCGGAGAGGACCGATACTCTATTCTTGCGTGCGTCCCGAATAATTCTTCTCGTATTGAGCCCGGTGTGCCGTCCCGAAGGACAACTCCCTGTGCATGTGCCACACTGCATGCAGGAAAGTAAGTCAAGCCCTGCATCCTTTAACACTTTTGGCAATTCTTCACTCATACAGGTTCACTGTCTGATTTAGTCGGTTCGTCTTTATTAGAAAAGAAAAGTAAGCAAAATAATCAGATAAAGAGAAAATTCCGCAACTGAAATTGATTTTTAGAGCTTTACGATAAACAGGTTTTTCCTGACAAGCTCTATGTAATAAGTCCTTTTCCAGATTCTTCACTGACAAGTCCTTTTCTTACAAATTTTTTTCATGTTAATTATTAATCTCATAATATTTAACATAAACTAAATTTGTTCGGGTTCAATAACAGGAGTGAAGAATTTGGCACAAGGTTGACAATCACGAATTTTCGAATTTCTTTTTATCGATCATCCATTAATGAATTAGGTTTTGCTGGTCATCCATTAATGAATTAGGTTTTGCTGGTCATCCATTAATGAATTAGGTTTTATAATCTGTTAATGAGTTTGTTTTTATACCTTCAGGCAGAGGTTCTTGTTTTATATATTTCTTAAAACCTGTGCCTTTAGATATATTATTTATATGTATATATAAAAATAAGGTTCCTAAAAGATATTCGTTTTTCCAGACTCAAAATTTTTCTGTTTCTAGTCTTTTCCTGCATATACAGTGATTTTATAAGGTTTTATCATGAAAAATTTATTCCGAGATCTTTAAATCCGTTAAGTTTTGCAAGGTTGATCAGCAGTGGTGTAAGCGATTCCATAGTATTTGCCTGCTTAAGAGGCCCTCCATCCAGGGGTTTCATGCATCCCATATGATCTGTAAGTTTAATGACCAGCTTCTTTGCTTCGGCATCATCACTACATACCAGCGCATGGTATACAGCTTTGCACTTAACAATATCCCTCAATTTTCCTGCCGGGATGTTGTGGAAAGCTGCAACAACTTTTGTAGAAGCTGGGACATTTTTTTGAATTGCAAGAGCGGCTGAACCTTCCTCTGGAGGTTTATATACAAAAAGGTCTCCTTCCTTTACCATCGGGACTACAGGAGTAATAAGAATCTTGTCTTCAAGAGCCTCACGAATCTCATGCAGCAAAGGCAAAACGTGGCCAAAACGAATAGTAAGAATTATTACTTCGGCTGCCTGTGCAGCTTCATGGTTGCTGTTTCCTGTGATAGTTATCTTGGACGTATCAAACCCGCAGTTTTCAAGTTCGGATATAGCTTTTTTTACAGCTTCATTGGCAGTTTCCTTGGATCTGGACCCTATAATGATCTCATTCTTTACACCATCAGCCATAAGGTTTTGAAGGGCTAGCCTGAGCACCATACCTTCTCCTATATTGCCAGTTCCTCCTAAGACAGCTATTTTTAACTTTTCAGAACTCAATTTGAAAAAACCTCCAGTTTGCTATATTTTCCATAAAATATGTTGGAAAGTAATGTACCTTCTGTCTTTGTTAATTAAATTAAAATCGCTAATTAAATTAGAATATTATTCATAGCGACTCCAAATTTCTATAATTACTTTCATTAATCTGAATATTTATCTAGGACTATAAAACTAAACTCTTTTATTAATTTCGCTTTTCTCATTTAATATTTCTTTTGATTTATCAACAATCTGAGCAGATATTGCAAAGATTTTGAAATATACGTATTTTATTTTTTGCTTGAATTTTCATTCAAGCAGTAAAACTCCGACACATACATTTTTTTCAGGTTTGCAAAACTCAAGTACAAGTCCTGCCTTTTCCATTGCCTTCTGGAGATTTATTCCTACAGCCTCAGGTGCAAAACGCCTCAATTCTGGCTTTATGCATTCTTCCAGATTACAGATATCACATTCGTTGCAGGAGCCGGGTCTCAGAAGATGCGCAAAAGTAAAGCCTTCTCTGAAAGCTTCATGTTCAAGCTTTAACATCTTATGGAAGGAGTCCTTACGAATTTCTCCCCAGGCTTCAAGGATATCCGACACCTGTGAAGTATCGCGTTCATCGATAAGTAGAAGCGCACTATTGTATTCTCCTATGATTTTTCTAAACTCTTCAACCGATATAATATTAGGTGGACAGCTCAGTCTCTTTCCATAACCTCTGCAGCCGTAAGCGCACTTCAGAGCAATCCTGTTTTCAACCGGAATGTCTTCTGCCTCCACAAGGTAAGCCTTGAGCCCCAACCCTGAAGCCTTTTCAATAAGATCTTCGAATTTTCCTAACATGATGGCCCCTTTTCAAAAAACCCTTTTGTTTTTATTTCTTGTTTCTTCTTAATTTATATTCTTTCCAATTATTATTTCTATTTTGAGAAACGAATTAAGATATTACTAGCCCTAAAGTTAACTAGCCCTAAAGTTACTTATTACCTTTTAAGAAATCACTGCAAGAGATATATTTTTTAAAAAATCACTGAGAGAAATATAGTTTTGTTATGAAAAACAAAAATTATTACATATATTTACTATCTATATTTGCTCATAAATTCTTGCCATATTCACTACTGTAAGTGATATCTCTTAAGTGATAACAGATAATTATTAAAGGAATCTACATGATTAAAAAAGTACCTTTAACCGAATTGAAAAACCGGATGAGAAATTTTAGAAAACGGATGGATATATCAAATTCCCAATGGGAGATAGCTGTTATTTTTAGCAAAATAAATCTTTATTATTTTACAGGTACGATGCAGGATGGAATGCTGATTATCCCTAAGCACGGAGAAGCAACTTTCTGGGTACGCCGCAGCTACGAAAGAGCCCTGGACGAATCTTTATTTCCAAATATAGAACCTATGAACAGTTTTCGTGATGCTGCAAAGAGTATAAGTGAACTTCCGAACACGGTATACCTTGAAACCGAGATTGTTCCTCTTGCTTTGTACCAGAGATTTCAAAAATACTTCCCTTTTAAGAATGTCAAATCTGCTGACTCTCAAATTTGCGCTGTAAGAGCAGTAAAAAGCGAATATGAACTCTCGCTAACAAGAAAAGCTGGCAGGATTCATCAGCATGTACTGGAAGATCTTGTACCCGAAATGCTAAAGGAAGGAATGAGTGAAGTAGACCTGTCAACCGAACTATTTTCAGTTATGGTCGAAGAAGGCCATCACGGATTATGCCGTTTTGGGATGTTCGATACCGAGATGGTCCTGGGAAATGTCTGTTTTGGTGAAAGCTCGATTTATCCTTCTTACTTTAACGGGCCTGGCGGAATGTACGGAATGAGTCCTGCAGTTCCCCTGATTGGAAGTCGTGACAGAAAACTCGAGAAAGGAGATCTGGTATTCATTGATATCGGATGTGGGATTGAAGGTTATAACACGGATAAAACGACCACATACATGTTTGGTTCTTCACTTCCTCAATATGCGACAGATGCCCATAATAAATGTGTGGAGATACAGAACGAAGCTGCTTCAATGTTAAAACCAGATGCTATTCCCTCGGAAATCTACAATACCATAATGAACAATCTAGATTCGGAATTTCTACAGAACTTTATGGGCTTTGGCAACCGTAAAGTAAGATTCCTTGGGCACGGAGTAGGATTGCTAATCGATGAGCTGCCTGTAATTGCAGAAGGCTTTGATGAACCCCTCCAAGAAGGAATGGTATTTGCTCTCGAACCTAAAAAAGGAATAGAAAACATTGGAATGGTAGGGATTGAAAACACTTTTATAGTAACCACTAAAGGTGGAGATTGCATTACCGGCGACAATCCTGGCTTGATTCCTGTATATTGATTACTAAAATACTGTATAAAGCCAAAGTTTAATCGATTCATAGAAAACTGACATTGAGATAAAGCTGTTCGAGGTTTATGTTTTGAGCCATTTCAGCAACTCCGACTCCACATCCGGGTTCACAAAATATTTTGTAAACTTGCCTTCTACTTCGGAGGAAATAATATCATCTTCCCTTAATTTTTTTATATGCCAGTGAGTAGTGCTTTTGTCTAAGTTCAGCTTTTCTGAAATTTCCTGATTTGTAATCTCGGGATTTTCCAGAATATTAAGGAGTATTTGTTTTCTTGTACTGCCTTTGAGGTGTGATATTATTGTTTTATCGTTGTTTGTGAAAACATTGGAATTTTGAAAGACTCTTGTGAACTTTCCTTCCTTCGTTAAAGTCAACTCCTCTTCGGCTTTGAGTGTTTTGATCTGATATCTTATAGATCCCAGACTAATTTTCAGGTTTCTTGAAATTTCAGACGGCGTACACCCTGGCTTCCTCAGCACATAACAAATAATTTTCTTTTGAGTAACATTTTTACTTAGACTCCTTATCTGACCAAGAATTATGGGAGCCAGTTTGAATAAGGAAATGAAAGCAGCCAGGTATCCCAATATATAAGCTACCTTGAATGACAAGGGAAATTCCCAGAAGGTGAGAGTCCTATCCGCCCCGCTCATGTCAACCGTATCACCCAATTTTTTGAGCTCCTCTTCGGGTGGGCAGGGACCAACGGTATATCCTCCGGTATCTGCACTGGTTATACCTACTGCGGCACTCAGAACCAGAATAAAAAGTAGAATAAAAATTAATCTCATCTTCCACATAACTGGTCTATAATTTGAGTAATTTCGTTATCAAATTCAGATCGTATAACCTTCTTTTCCGGCCACTTTATACCCATATACTTGATATTTCCAGGTTCCCGCTTCAATTCCATTTGAATTTTTAATATACAGGCGAATCCTACCGTTAACTGCTCCATCAGCGTTATCATAATAGGAACCTAGCAACGAGCCGCTAGGAGTATATATCCTGAGCCGTAGTGAATCAGTCGAATCTCCCCAGTTAAGATCCACAACGAGAAGAGTTAGACCACTGCTAACTTTTTTCTCATGTAGGTTTGTCTCTCCCTGACTGATGGTATCATAAACGGTCAGAATACCTATATCTTTGTCAGCGATTCCAATTTCAGTACCAGGTGAGGATTCTACAGTATAGTTGCTCGGGGTTTCCGCTTTTTCCACATTTTCAGCCGCTGTCGCTGTAGTTGCAGATAAAAAAAGCAGGGTTATCAATATAATGAATAATATTTTTCTTGACATTTTTAACTCTCCTGTTAATACGTGTCAAAAGAGTTTACTTAAATTTTATGGTTAAACCATCTAACTATCTAGCTAACATCTCTATAAATCTTAACAAAAACTCAAATTTAGATTTGAGTATGATTTCAGTTGGATGATTTGGTCACAAATTAGTTATAAAAGTACATTTTTAAATTGACCATATATCTTGCGGGGTTTTTAAACTCAGCATTTTTAGAATGTGAGAAAATGAAAACCGGGAAGTTATTGTTTATAGGGATACTGATTGGGCTTGTATTATTCGGATTTTTTGAATTATTAGGGCTTGATCCAACATACGGAGGAATTATAGGTGCGGTTATTGTAGGTACATTAATTGGTAAAAATATAGGCAAAGGATCGGAGAAATATGCTTTTTTTATAATATTTACGTATAATCTGATTGGCTGGATTTTAGTATTTTTGTTTACCTCCGATGGAAAGCTTGCGTTACAATATGGGGGTATAGCTTTGTCTGCTCTCATCGGCTTTGTGCTCGTTATGGTCTTTTTCTATTCAATAATCGGGTTCTTTGGAGCATTTGTTATCTCCAACCTAAGCAGGAATAAACAGGATGAAGGATTATGAATTTTTATGAAGTACAGGTTATTGGGGAAGATGAAACATTTAGGGGTTCAAAAAGTAGATATGTATGGCTTTTTGGCGGAATTTTTATCTTTCTTTGTTTACTAGCAATGCACTATAGTACTTATATATCCTTTTTATTTTCAAATTCAGAAGGTGTCCCATATACTTTAATTTCATATCTGGTGGTGTTGTCTGTCGGACCTTTTATGACTTTGATAGCATCTTTTGATATCGTAAGCAGTGAAACTGAAACCGGGTCGGTGAGATATATTATCTCCAAAGTCCACAGATCATCTTTTATCTTAGGAAAGTTTTTATTTCTTTTTCTGGTATTTATCATCGTTTCCACTGGAATTACACTTATAAACCTGATATATCAGTATTCTGCAGGTAATTCTTTTCAGTTAGAAAACGTCGTTTTGTTCTGGATTTCTTCAAGCCTTTACCTTGGGTGCTTCATAAGTATTTTTTTATTTATCTCAACACTGTCTACAAACAATAAAATTTCATTTACAATGTCGGTCGTCTTTCTTGGAATTTTGATATTTTTTATTTCACAGGGAAATGAAAGTTATCTAAAATATATCACTCCTTTTTTTTACGGGATTAAAAATATGGAGTTCATGAAAGGCTTCCCGGTTGAAGATGGATACCTTACGGTTTTTGAAAGCCTGTTTTCAATGTTCCTGTACATACTGGTTTTTTTGTCCATGAGTTTGGTAGCTATTAAAAGGAGGGATTTCTAATTACTGTGGCTATTTCTACCAAAAACCTGTCCAAAAAATACGGCTCTCGCTTTGTTCTAGAAAGTCTTTCCCTGAATGTAGAAAAAGGAAGTATTTATGGCTTTTTGGGCCAGAATGGTGCCGGAAAAACAACTACAATAAAATTAATTTCAGGGCTTTCAATACCTACGCAAGGACAAATTTTTGTTGATGGTATGGACCTGTCTTCCGAATCAGAAAAAGTTAAACAGGTTCTGGGCCTGGTCCCGCAGGATTCGGGCTTTTATGATGAACGGACAGCCTTAAGCCATATGGTATATTACGGAAGATTAAAAGGCCTGAGTAAAAAAGAGAGCCTGGAACAATCAAGGGTTTTATTGGATCAGGTTGGGCTTGGAAATGAGATGTTCAAAAAAGTAGGCTATTTTTCCCATGGCATGAAAACACGGCTGGGAATTGCGCAGGCTCTTTTGAATAGTCCAGAAATACTGATTCTTGATGAACCTACTAATGGCCTCGACCCTGTTGGAATCCGGCAAATCCGGCAAATTCTTCTTGAATGCAATAACAATGGGATCACGATATTTCTTTCATCCCATAACCTTCTGGAAATACAGGAGATTTGTACCTATGTCGGAATTCTGGATAAAGGCAAGCTTATCGCCGAAAGTACAATTGAAAAGATCCGCCATATTGAGTCAAGTGGAGTAATTACAGTTGGAATTTACAATCTATCTTCTGAAATAGTTCATTTAATTGAGAGTCTGGAGTTTGTCATAAAAACTGAACTGAAATCCGAACATACCCTTGAAATTTTTGTAAATTCCAATAAAGATGTCAAGCCGGAAATTAACAAATTAATTGTTGAAAGTGGAGGTCAGGTTTTTAAACTTATAGAAAATTCTCTTTCATTAGAAGACGCATTTCTTAATGCCACTGGAATAAAACTTTAACAAACGCCCATGGTTTTAAAAAATTAAAGCCTCGGTTTTGTTTGTTTAAGGTTAAGCATATATTTTGGCATCAATAGAAGTTTATATGCTCAAAAAATCTGAATTCAGGTTGTAATCCAAATTCAGGTTGTAATCCGAATTAAGGTTGCAATATATTATGATCTTAATTTTTGGATAGTGCATCAGTAAATAATTGATATTTTTGTCTTTGAGGATTTTTGTTTAATTTATCTGTCTTCTGAGTTTACCGTGCACAGAAAATTTAGTGTACATAAGCAGAGTATGAAAGCAGAATATCAATGTAAATACTCTGGAAATGCACATTTCGAACCATGACACTCTTGTGCCACTATGCTATACTAAAATGTCATTTTGTTGATATAAGGTCAATAAAATATCCAATAGTCAAATATTATTGTCCTATATTGGCAGGGGTTCGAAATGTGCATGGAAAACATGACCTGATACATTTTCCTTTATACAAAATTATGTAAAAAATACGGGGAAAAATAATATTAAATATTAAATATTAATAGTTGAGATAGCTAAACTATTAAAATAGCAAATAAAGTATTTAAAACATGTATTTTTGTTGGGAAAGCTTTAATTATGCTTATCCAGGAAATAAGGCTTAATAATTTTTAAAAAGCTGGTCACTTTAGAGAACCATTGAGAAATATGAAAAGAGAAAAGAGATGGAGTCAAACTCCATCCAGATCTGTTTTGAAGTAATTATTTCGCTTTTATTCCGGTTTTCTTGCAAGCTTCTTCTTTGCAAGCTTTTCAATGATCCCCAGGCTTACTTCGCCGCCGATACTCAATTTCTTGTTAGCAACTGCGCTTTCAAGAATGTGCTGTCCTACAATAGTACGGACAACAAGAGTGGTGTAGCCGTCAGGGCTTCCAACTGAGCCGGCTGAAATATCAGCCTTGAGAGCGGTAAAGTCCGTACAGACACTGCAGCCTGGGCGGGTAGTATCCTCAAGTTCGGTAAGTGGGATTACATACTGTGTACCATCATCGAGGGTGATTTCGAGCTTGCCCTTAACATCAATGCGGCAAACCTTCATGGGTTCGAGAGCGTACTCGCTTTTCAGCTTGCCTGCAATAAGTTTTTCGTAGTCGAAACTTTCCGTGCAGAAAAGCCCCATGACGAAGCGAATGGATTTTTTGTATGGGCCCACAAGCTGGTGGTCGGTTTCAAGCATTTTGCGAACTGCTTGAACTACGCAGGGAACTCCGACGACTGCAATGTTCCTGTACTTCCTATTTACAACCGCTTCCTTAAGAGAGGAAACAAGAGGAACCCACCAGTTGTAACGGCTTCCTGCCTGACCGACAAGGGCTTCACTCCTGGTAATTACCATTGAATGCGGCTTGAGGGTCCAGGGATCTTCCGTAACCGTAACTACAGCATCTACAAGGCCTGTATCCAAGGCGTTTGCAAGAATTGCTGTTACTGCTCCTCCACTCTGCTTTTTCGGGACATCAAACTCGGCTTTTCCAGCAGTAATTTCAAGATAGTCTCCGAGCAGGCTCGAGGGCTGTTCTTCGAGTCTCGGACAAACCTCGTAACAGGCTCCGCAGGGAACATCGTCAACAGCAGCTTTGCAGTAATTATTGCTCTTCGGATGTGTGGAATCCCCGCCTATTTCGAAGTATAGAGCATCAGCAGGGCAGACTGCAATGCAGGCCCCGCAGCCTGAGCAAAGGCCTTCGTCCCAGACTTTCGACTTAAGGTCAAGGTAACTTTTGCTAATTGGTTTCTGTTCTGCCATTTCTGATCACTCCCATACATATTTGCTTGCGAAAGGACGGCTACTTGCAGGTCCGATCCTTGTGTAGTTGGTGTCCAGGAACTCTGCAGGATCATATCCGAACTGCTCGCAGAAATTCTTTATAGTCGGAGCAATGCGTTCAAGATCACTTTCGGTAAACTTGAATTTCTTGGCTCCTGTTCCAAGCAGGTAATCATCTACTTCCCCACGGATAATAATTTCTCCACCATGGATTCCGCTTCCGATACCCCTGTCTGTCATGGCTTTATCCTTGCCAATACCAAGCACGAGTACCAGTCCACCTGCCATATATTCACCGAGGAAGGAATGGGCTGTGCCGCCTACAACAAGTATAGGTCTGGCTTCCACTTCATATTGTTTCATGTGGATGCCGCCCCTATAACCAATATTATTCTTTATGAAGACTTTTCCTCCCCGCATACTGTGGGCAACTGCATCTCCTGCACTTCCGTGAATCACAAGCATTCCTTTATCCATTGTGTTTCCCGGAGCATGTTCGGCATTTCCATGTACAATACAGGTCGGCCCGCTCATAAATATTCCCAGATCTCCTCCGGGAACCCCATTGACTATGATGCGGACATTGCCTCTAAGCCCATCACCTATAAAGCGCTGCCCGAGTATATTGTCGAGTATGATTTCCTCTGCTCCATCTGCAACCGCAGCCCTGATTTTCTGGTTTAAGGGGGTGTAATGCATACCTCTGGCATCAATTTTTACCGTCTTCATTTCAATCAGGCCCCCGCTGGCAGTACATCAAGGATTTTAAGCATTTGTTCGTCCAGCATATACCCACGCAGACGGTCTCTATTGCCACGCAGGCTCTCTATACTGTTGATTCCCGCCGCACCCATAAGTTCACTGAGTTCGTAAGTCCAACCTTTAATAAGATTTGAGACCTGAACTGCTCCGATCTCAGGATCAAGCCTGCTCACAAGATCTGGACGCTGGGTAGCAATACCCCAGGGGCAAAGGTTTCTATAACAATTGCCGCAGACCCTACAGCCCAGAGCGACAAGAGCAGCAGTCCCGATATTAACAGCATCTGCTCCGAGAGCAATTGACTTGGCAAGGTCTGCACTGGTCCTTATCCCACCACTTGCAATAATTGAGATCTCGTTTCTTACACCCTGTTCTCTGAGTTTCTGATCAACGCTTGCAATTGCAACTTCAATCGGAATTCCCACATTGTCCCTGAAGACCTTGGGAGCTGCACCAGTCCCACCACGGAATCCATCAATCACTACCGCATCTGCAGAAGAGCGGGCAATACCAGCAGCAATTGGAGCCACGTTATGCACAGCTGCAATCTTAACGAAGACAGGTTTCTTCCATTCAGTCGCTTCTTTCAGACTTCTAATGAGCTGAACAAGGTCTTCAATACTGTAAATATCATGATGAGGTGCTGGACTAATCGCATCACTGCCAATAGGGATCATGCGAGCCTTTGAGACTTCTTCGCTTACTTTCTCTCCAGGCAGATGTCCACCTATACCCGGTTTTGCTCCCTGACCAATCTTGATCTCAATGGCAGCGCCCCTTTCAAGGTAATCAATATTTACACCGAAACGACCTGAAGCGACCTGGACAATCATGTGGTCCTGGTAAGGGTAGAGATCTTTGTGCAATCCTCCCTCTCCTGTCCCCATATAAGTTCCGAGCTCTGTAACAGCCTTTGCCATACTGAGTTGAGAGTTAAGGCTGATAGCTCCGAAACTCATGTGGCCGATCATGATAGGGGTATTAAGCTTAAGATTTGGAGCAAGCTTTGTTTCGAGCTCTACGTCACCACTTTCGGTCTTTCTGAAGTTGAGTTTGGATGGCTTCTTTCCAATGTAAGTTCTGAGCTCCATTGGTTCTCTCAGGGGGTCAATGCTCGGGTTTGTAACCTGGCAGGCGTCAAGGAGAAGGCGGTCATAGACAACTGGCAAATCCCTGGCGTTTCCCATTCCTGAAAGAATAATCTTTCCACTGCGAGCCTGTTTAATAATATCCTCTCTGACTTCTCTTGTCCAGAGGGGATGGCTGCGGTAATCTATAGGTTTCTCTGTAAGCGTGATCGCATCCCTTGGGCACATAGCAACACAGCGAAGGCAGCCTGTACATTTCCTGGATTCTATCAGGATTTTGTCGCCTTCTCTCCTGTACACGCCATAGGAACAGTTTTCAATACAGCGCCCGCAGTCCATGCATTGGTCGCGGTCAATACTGACCTTAAATTTTGGGGGCACACTTCCGAGAGTCATTCAATAAACCTCCCTATAATTGGTTCTCCTGCCCTGGGAGTGTATACGTTCTTAACTTCGGGATCAAGTACTCTTATTGCAGCTTCTTCGCTGGATATGTAGAGCCGGTTTCCATTCTCACCAACTACGAGAGGGCGCAGTTTAATTCTGTCAGTAAAACCAACAATGCCATTCTCTGTCCCAACTACGATTGCAAAGGGTCCATTCATGAGGGCAGACCCGTATGTAAGGCGAACTGCTTTGTTCAACTCTGCTTCTTTCGCAGGCATCCGGTCAATATCGTCCCAGAAAGGCGGGGCAAGAGCCTTGACAACCATCTCATACGAAAGCCCATGCTGTCTTCCAAGCAGGTCAAACAGATAGGCTACAACCTCGGTATCAGTAAACAGGGAGCACTTGTATCCGTATCCTTCGACATAACGCTGGTTTGTGCCATATGAAGTAATTTCTCCATTATGTACTACTGACCAGTTAAGCAGGTTGAAAGGATGAGCGCCTCCCCACCAGCCTGGAGAGTTTGTGGGATAACGATTGTGGCCAAGCCATATGTATCCCTTGTAATCTTCAATTCTGTAAAAGTTTGCCACATCTTCAGGCCAGCCGGAAGCCTTGAAGACTCCCATATTTTTCCCGGAGGAAAAGATTGTAGCTCCTTTTACATTGGCATTTACTTCCATGACTATGTAAGTGACAACATCATTTTCAGAAGCCATTTTCCCTGCCATCAGGTCTTCTGAGGGCTTAAAGAAGTATCTCCATGGGATGTGTACCTTCTTTATGCTCGGCTGCGGGGTGGTCGGGATTTCTTCCTGGTGAACAATTTTTCCCCATTGTTCGAGGAGCTCATCTACCTTCTTTTTTGATTCACCTAGATTGTCAAAGAAAACATGAAGAGCATAGTAGTCTGCATACTCCGGATAAATTCCATATGCAGCATAGCCTGCCCCATCTCCACTACCTCTTTCATTCATGAGGCTGAGGGCGGCTTTTATGCTCGACCCGTCCATTCTGGACTTTGTTCGGTCTATAAAGCCTATTATTCCACACATTTTGATCACTCTAAAAATGGATAGGAATGAATGTAATATTCATCAATAATTTTCTGAATTATTTCCGTGGCTCATTTTTGAGAATTAGTTCAAAAAACTTGCCAGCTGAGAAACTGGATTTAGGGGTAACTTTTTATCAATTTCCATAATTTACGGATCTTTAACTAAGTTTGTTTCATGTAAATTATTTAAATAATATGAGTATATAGCAACGCTTCCACATATGGTTCTACTTCATTTCATACATCGAGAGGGTCACCACTAAGGGAAGTAAGTAATTTAGTACCTATTTGACGATATATATATTTTTCTTTTTCCGGTTAAAAGTTCTTGAGGTAATGCTGCAAAGCACAACGGTTTAACCGTTTAATTTTTTCGTTTGAACTGTTATTTTAGAACCCTCTGCATTTTTATCATAGAATATTCCTTTTTAACAGACTCCCCACTGTCGTCTTTAGGGACTTCTGTGCCGTTTGCTTGTAGTGCATATCTGATTTAATTTCTTTAAAAAAAAGTAGTGCTCTTGAATACTAATGTCATGGCAATTTAATTATTGAGCATTAATACTTAGAAATACATCATCCATAATCCTTTTCTTAATTCTAAGGACGCAAAACTAAATTTTCTAGACACTAGGATTTTTCAGAAGGGAAGCATTTTTATATCAATATTCAGTTCAGGCATTAGTTTTGAAAAATATTAAAAAACATTCAATACCCTGACCAGTAAACTCAATGAAAAATATTTTATTAGTTTGTGGGATTATTTTAGAAAATGAGAACACACTTCCCGGAAGGAGTGTGTCTCTTCAAACAAACTTTTAATTCTGCCACAATTTTGCCACAGTAAATTTTTTCAGTATCCACATGAATTTTAGGATTTCTGGTATGCTTACAGCATATGCAAATATTTCTCAAGTTCCCATGGGTGAACATTTGCTTTGTATTCATCCCATTCCATCTCTTTAGCACAGAGGTAATGATTGAAAACGTGTTCTCCTAGCACTTCTTTTACGAATTTGCTGCATTTCATTTCATCAATTGCCCCTTTAAGGTCTGCAGGTAGGGAGCGAATACCTTTTTCCTCTCGTTCTTTTTCCGTAAGGTGGAAAATGTTCGTGTTAGTTGGCTCTCCAGGATCGATCTTGTTCTTTATACCGTCAAGCCCAGCTCTGAGCATCAGGGCAAAGGCAAGATAAGGATTACACGATGGATCTGGGCATCTTAGTTCAACTCTTGTCCCATTGCCACGGGTTGCAGGAATGCGGATAAGGGAACTTCTGTTCTTTGAAGACCAGGTGAGGTAAACCGGTGCCTCATATCCGGGTACAATTCTCTTATAGGAGTTAACAACCGGATTTGTAACGGCTGCGAATTCCTTAATATGTTTCAGCAGACCACCAATATAATACATTGCTTCTTGAGAAAGCTGATCTGCACTCTCTGGATCATAGAATGCATTCTTGTCTCCCTTGAAGAGAGATTGATTGGTATGCATGCCTGAGCCATTTACTCCAAAGAGAGGTTTCGGCATAAAGGTGGCATAATATCCTTTGTGATATGCAATTGATTTTACCACATACTTGAAGGTTATAACATTGTCTGCGGTGCTCAGCACGTCACCGAATCTAAAGTCAATCTCATGCTGAGAAGGTGCGACTTCGTGATGAGAGGCTTCAATCTGGAAGCCCATACTTTCGAGAGTATAGTCAATATCTCTACGTACATCCTGTGCACGGTCAAGGGGGGAGAAATCGAAGTATCCTCCATGATCCGTAAGTTCTGTGGTCGGATTTCCGTTTGCGTCAAGTTTGAAGAGGAAGAATTCCATTTCAGGACCTACATTCATTGAGTACCCCATTTTTTTGGCTTCTTCAATTGCGCTCTTAAGAACATATCTGGGGTCTCCCTCAAACGGTTGACCATTAGGAAGATACACATCTCCAAGGATCCTGGCTACTGCGCCAGTTGTAGGTCTCCATGGAAGGATTCTGAAAGTAGACGGGTCAAGCACAAGTTTCATGTCAGATTCTTCAATCTTTGTAAAGCCCTGGATCGAAGACCCGTCAAACATTACCCCGCTTTCGAAGGCTTCTTCTAACTGTTCAACAGGGATTGCCCAGCTTTTGATGATGCCAAGTGTATCCGTAAACTGGGTACGGATAAACTTTACGTCTCTTTCTTTTACAGCCTCTAACACATCTTCTTTGGTCATACACTTTTTTATCTGCACCATTTTGATTTCCCATCCTAACTAGGCATTAGGTATCCTTTTACCTATATGATATTATATATACATTTCCCAATCTTGTAGAAAATATGAAACTGTTTAAATACAGAGTAAATTGAATTATTATCTTTGAAAGTAGTTATGTGCGTCATCCCCAATTCAGTGAATATATTTCTAATCTCATGTATATAAAGCTCATTAAAGTTAATTCTAAAAGAGTAAATTATTAGTGCGATTTGAGTTATTTTCCCACAGCATGTGTTTGCAAAAATGCTGTAAAAAGCAGTCGCAAAAACTTAAAGTTTTTTGTTACTATTCAGGTACCTTAAATCGACATCAAAAGCCGTAATTTAGAATGTTTGGCATTTACAATTTACTTTAGTCAATTTTATAAATTGATGACAACTGAGGTCATTTTTAATTTTGCTATGAATTCCTTATTAGACATATCCCTGTGACCAAAATCGATGTTAGTTGACTTATTTAGGGTACCTGAATAGTTACAGTTTTTTTTCCAATTTTAATATTAATAACTATTGGGGTATAGAACAATTTTCGGGTTTGGTATGGTTCAAAGAATCAACTTCTTCAAGCTTCTTGTCTCTGTATTGCTCTGCCAGTTTGCAGGGGCAATAGGTTCGAGATTTACAGCATCGTCTCTTGAAAATTGGTATCTTTTGCTGGAAAAGCCGGCTTTTACCCCGTCATCCCAGGTATTTTTTCCGGCCTGGGTCACACTTTATACACTTATGGGAATCTCATTTTATCTTGTATGGGAAAAAGGGTTGCAAGAACAGAAAGTTAAAAAAGGAATGCTTATTTTCGGAGTTCAGTTAGGCCTTAATGTTCTCTGGTCTTTTCTCTTTTTTGGGCTAAAGTCTCCTTACTATGCTTTTGTTGAGATTATTTTGCTCTGGCTTGCAATCTTCCTGACAATATTGAAATTCAAGGAAATTTCAAAAATGGCTTCTTATCTACTATTTCCGTATATCCTGTGGGTTAGCTTCGCTGCACTACTTAATTACTATCTATGGATTCTGAACTCATGACTCAAGATTTGAAACTTATTATTGAATTTCTGAGCTATTCAAACTTATTCTCATAAAAAGTATTATTTAAAACTTATTTATTTAAAATTAATTTATTTAAAATTGATTATTTAAAACTAACCTATTCAAAACTGGTTGTTTAAAATTAACCTATTCAAAACTTTTTTTTATCAATATCGATTTTATTCTCCCTGAACCCATGATTTTATAGTAGAACCCTTGAATGAAATCTTTAATCGTTAAAAAAGCTGTAAAGAAAGTATGCCTAGAGATCCAGGGTAAACTTTCATTTTTCAAATATTATTAATATTATCGTATTACAGAGCTCCACAGCCACAGCTTCTTCCTAGAAGGGTCGATATTCGGTGCTTCAGATGATGAATATCGTCTTCTGACATATTCTGAAGCTCTTTTTTATGCTCTTTTTCTATATGATCAAGTATAGCGTTTTCAACTTCTTCCAGTTCGTTGCCAGCAGCCATAAAGTTACACTTGAACCCCAGATCGCCGCATTTTATTATTTTCATAAAATCTCCTCTACGCAAACAAATCTTAATAGAAACGGTCTTTGTTGATTTAAATAAAAATATAATAAAGATTAATAGGATATAAAATTAAGTTTTTTAGAATTATTTTACAATAATTTATTCTTTCGTTGAACTCTGTTCCAAAATCTAGTGATTTTTGCGTTTTTTGATTGAAAATCTGAATTCGCAAGAAGAATCCGGTTATCATTAAAATCAACATTCGACATCTAAAGACTTTAATTCTTAAATTGTATCACAAGGATTGTGACCAATTACAAAATCTAGTGATTTTGAACTTTACATTCATCACTAGATTTTGGTACTGAGTCTTTCGTTGCCTTACTCAATTGGAACATACCTTGCACACGTAAAACCCTCTTTGTAAGGGACTTTGATAGTAAGCATTCCGTTATCGTTGACTGCAATTGCTTTTTCGGGATCTACGGGCCCATCCAGAAAAAAAGACCCCAAATACTCTACGGTTTTACTGAACGCTTTTATATAAAAGCTGTTTTCATGCATTAAAAGTGTGATATTCTCACTGTCTACATCGGGAAGTTCAACTTCCATAATAAGATGTTGATGTTTATCATCATGATACATTGCTAGTATTGGAGTTTTCAATATTCTGGGTATTGCACTTTCCATAGTATTCTCTCCCCTTAAAGAAGTTCCCCCTCAAATCTCTTACCTTACTCGATTTTAATGTCAACTGCTTTCTCAAAAAGCTGCTGATAAGGTACCTTTACTTTAAGTACACCGTTTGAATAATTAGAGACCGCTTTTTCCGGGCTTACAGGACAGCAGACTACGTAACTGTCTGCATACTCAACTCCTTCTTTGGTAGCTTTTACATAAAAACCGCCTTCGGAGATTTTAAAAGTAATATTTTTCTTTTATACTCCTAGAAGAATTACTTCTATTTCCATGTTTTCAAATTCATCGTCAGGATGTCCACTGATAACCGGTGATAGTCGCAAAATATCTACCATTATTTACCCCCAAAATAACATCATCGATTAACATATTTATATGTATCATCCCCCATAAACCTGAAAATATGTAAGCTAGAACTATAATTGTTCAGTGTTACTGAACATAGATCCATTGTTATTTTTTAATAGAAGTCTAACTGCTAGCTTAATTCACTCTTGTTTCGAAGCAGGTTCCATAATATAAAGATATCTTTTTTATATTCTTTTTAGTTTTTATTTACAATGTAATAAAGAAAGAACTTTTTAATAGAAAACAAAAGCGGGAAATTATAAGGGGCGAGTTTCAATAAATAAGATTTAACCAGGTAAGTTATCAGGAATCTTCTAAACTTTTAAACGAAAAACAAGCAGCGTCTCAGAGGTTAGTTTAGAAACTCTATTTCCTATTTATATAAACCATCTGAGACATAACTACTTGTGTAAAACTATCAAGATATTTATTCAAACTCAATAGTTTCAGTAAACTACTTACTAAATTTATACCCATTTAATAGGGGTCTTACGTTGGGATCTAATATAAATGACAAGAATGATCCGATACGGTAGAGGGAAGGGGGTTGATTCACGAATGGCCGGTAATGTCATAGAAGTAAATAATCTTGAGCATTCATACGGTTCTTTAAAAGCGATTGACAATATCAGTTTTACTGTAAAACAGGGAGAGATTTTCTCATTCCTTGGTCCAAATGGGGCAGGCAAAAGTACCGTGATTAATATTCTTACGACACTCAGGAAACTCCAGAAAGGCGAAGCCAGAGTTAACGGGTATGATGTCGCAAAGGAACCAAACTCCGTAAGAAGGTCAATAGGCATTGTTTTTCAGATGCTTTGCCTCGATCATGAAATGACGGTGTCTGAGAATCTGGAATATCACGGTAGGATCTATTCGATGAAAAAAAAAGAAAGAAATAAACGAATCGAAGAACTTTTAAAGCTGACAGATCTGGAAAGTAAAAGGGATACCCTGGGAAAAGATTTGAGCGGTGGCATGAAGCGAAGGCTTGAGCTTGCAAGAGGGTTGATGACAAAACCTGCAGTCCTTTTCCTTGATGAGCCAACGATAGGTTTCGATATCCAGACGAGAATGAGAATGTGGGAATACCTTAGAGAGATTAAGAGAGAGGGCACTACTATATTCCTGACAACACACTATATGGAAGAAGCCGATCAGTTGAGCGACAGAATAAGCATAATTGACCATGGAAAAATAATCGTAACTGGAACCTCTGATGAGCTAAAGAATAAACTTGGTAAAGACCTTATTTACCTGGAAACAAGTGATAATAAGGCTGCTGCAGAGATCTTAAGGTCACTTGGGTCAGTTAAAAGTGTAACAGAAGATACGAAATCCCTGAGAATTATGATCAGGGAGGATGTTACTCATGTGCTTCCTCAAATAATGGAGAAAATTCGGAGAGAGGGGATAGATATTATAATCGTAAATATTAAAAAACCGTCAATGGATGATGTTTTTGTTCATTACACAGGACATGGGTTAAGGGAAGGCGATGAAGACGAAAAACAGCAAGTAATAGAAATGGTGGGGATTTCTAAATGAGCTTCGAATTTCGTGCCATATACTGGAGGGAGATGCTGAAATACTTCAGATATAAATCAGTACTCATCACTTCAATGATCCAGCCTGTGATGTGGCTGGCATTTTTTGGGCTTGCTATGTCAGATAGTTTTGACAAACTAACTTCACTTGTTCCAAATGAACCCGGCGTTCCCGTAGTCAAATATATTACCTACATGGGTGCAGGAATAATTGCAATGGATGTGCTGTTCAGCAGTTTGTTTGGAGGCACTACCCTAATGTTTGACAAAAAATTTAGCCTTTTGAGGGAAACCCTTGCAAGTCCAGTTCCCAGGTCTCATATTATTCTCGGTGTTGGACTTTCCGGTGTGACTAAAGCCCTCTTTCAAACTTTTATAATAATAGGGTTCGGAAAACTTGTAGGAATGGAGTTCTTTAAGGGATATACCCTTATTGAAACTTTTATTGCAATAGTGGGTATTATGTTACTGGTGGCGATTTTTACTCTTGGCTTCCTTTTCCTGTCAGGTTCAATTGCAATTACCGTTGAAAACCCGGAGGGAATGCAGTCTATTCTCACCCTGGTTAGCATGCCCATTTTCTTCGTAAGTAACGCCCTTTATCCTATTGACGGCTTTCCTACTATCCTCAAGGTTCTATCAATGTTTAACCCGCTGACCCTTCTAGCAGGTGGAATTCGTTATTTTGCTTTGGGGACCGATTTCTCTGTGATGGGAAATCACTATATATATACACCAGTTGATATCGTCGTGTCTTTCCTGGGCCTCATTTTCTTTGCCCTTGTAATGCTATCTGCTGCTATGTGGAGGTTTAATAAAGTAGATATATAATCTCCCCAGTTTGCTTATTTCTTTTTGATGTTTTCCCGACAGTTATTAAGATTTAGTTTTAACAGGCAAGTTTTAGACATATCCAAATTAAACTTGGATTCCTAATCCAAGTTCCTTATTTAAAAAGTAAATTTGAGATATGCCGTTTAATTTTATTATACAGTTCCGGTTTATAGCCCTGGCGTTTTAATGAGGCTCATCCTTCAGTTAAGCTTTAGCAAAAAACCATAAAACGCTATACAGTTACGTGAATAACGGTTTTTTATAGGGTGCTTTGAATCTTATTCTTTTTCGGAGAAAATAGTGAAATACGGGACAGGCCTCAAGCTAGCGGGGTATTCGACTGAAATAAAGTCGTCAACTATCTATCTCCTGCGACGATAGACTCGAACTAGTTTAGGACTTACGTACTTGAAATAAAAAATCAAGTACAATAGACGTTGTAGTTAAGTATGAGTTTTAGACGGTGAAAGGTTTAATGCTATAGATTTTACTAAACTCCCAATTGACTGATAGAAATCTACACTTGCCATAACTTGTTTCACTCATCAGTCACTTCTCCTCATTTAAAATTCTTATGTATTCTTCTACCAGTGACTTTCCCATCCCCAATATGTGGGCAATTTCTTCATTATTCATTGTTCTACTTAACTTTTCTACCTTCTTGTATGCTTTAATGTACCTATCACATGCTTCTTCTGTGTGACTTGTCATTCTTGCAATATCTGGCGTTTGATATCCTTTTTTGTATAACTTAAGGATGATTCCTTTATGAGTCATTGCCCTTCCAATATCATGGATAATTCCTCTGGTTGGCAGTATCTCCCCGTTCTTTCCATATATGCTTTGGTCTGCTTGCTCACAGTACCTGTAGAAACATGGAGTAGATATGCAATATCAGAATGAGTCAGCAATGCTCCCTGTTCATATGCCTCTTTGAAGATCCTTGCTATCTTCGTTTCCATGATATCTCTATCGGAATAAGCTGCCTTCTTCATCTCCAGATCTTCTTTGGAAATCAGGGTTAGAACAATAGGTGTCAACGGTGTTTTCTTACTGTTTTTTCCGTAGTTCGGCTTTTCCGAAGCCTTCACAACATACCATAAAATCGGTCCTACTTCCAGTTTCCATGGATCCCTATACGATTTCCTTACCACTTCCACGAGATCATTGGCAAACATTTCCTGTATTTTGTCACCAGCTATAAACTGGTAATCCCTCTGTATCAGGTCAAGAACCGAACCTTTCAGGGAGTTTGTTACTTTTGTTTCAATCATTGAAGGGACTTTCATTTGTTCCATCTCCCTGAATTCGTCTTTAGAATTGTTTCCTCGTTTTTCCTGTGAACTTCTTTTTTTCCAAAAATGCTGTGAAGCTGGTTTAAACGCTCTTGATATTCCTCAGTTGAATAAGTTTCAATCAATTCTTTGTATTCTTGAATTGTTTTTTCTGAGAGGCCTGTTACAATCCTGAGTTCTTCGTCTTCGAATCCTTCTTCAGTGAGCACCAGTATTCTTGCAAAGTCTTTCACATAGCACATGATGGTTTCCCCGCTATGTTTTGTATTTCTCTCGATCTCAGTATATTCATAACCTTTGAAATAAAGCTCCAGAATCTTTTTCTTATGGCTTACTCCAGGCCCTATGTCCTTCCATTTTCCTCTTGTTGGTACCAGTTCTCCCTTCTTTTCCAGCGATATTATATGCCTTGAAATTGTCTGTGTACTCTCTCCAAGAAGAATTGCTATGTCAGCCTGGGTAAGTAAAGCACCCTGAACATGTGCTTCACTACTGATGCGTTTGATCCTTTTATCTAACAGCTCTTGCTGATCTTTGACTGTACAGTCATCAGGGTCATAAATGGTGATTTTTACGGGAATCAAGTTCATTTCTTCCACTGGTGTACCAGGAGGAACGTCTTTAGATACCGCATGGAAGATGATCTGGCCTTCTTTACGTTGGTTGCTGAAATAAAGATCAGAATAAGAAAGGAAAAGAGCAGTGATTGATCTGCAGACAGCACGGGGAAATGAATAGTCTTGTCTGAGTTCATTATAAAGTTGTGTTTGCAATTGACGATTAAAGGTTGAAAGGTATTCTTTAGAAATTTTTACGAACATGACGGTCACCAATATTGTTTTGGTGGCAAGAGTAGATAAACAATTGGTCAAATGGAAGTATTCTCGTTTCAACCGCGTAAGTCCTATAGTTTTTCATCCCGCCGATTTTTCCATAAATACTGTGACAATTAAATTAGTCGAATGAATTCACTTTCAAAATTAAAGTTAGAAACAGTTTGAATGCTGCGAATTTCAGAATATCTACAAAGTCAAATAAACATTTAGTGTCGAGTCAATCATCAAGGATTCAATGATCCCGAGTAATTGCAATCGATTTTATACGATATTTTGTGTTTGACTCGACACTAGTTTATATACAGGGATTTAAAATTGGCTCTTTGCCATTCTCTATGGATAAGATGATTTTCAATTCAAGACCGCATTGGTTTGTATGAGGAAATTATGAGGATATCCACACAAAACAACGAAGAGCTTTAAAATTTAAGGAAGATGCTTTAAAATTTAAGGAAGATAATACTTATAACAGAATCTGCAAAAAGATCTTTATCTAATTAACCTTCCAAAACTAGTAAAATTCACTTTTTAATTAAAAGTTTGAAATCTTTTTCATTTTAAATATTTAAACCTAATTCATATTAAAAAAGTAGAGTTAGGTCTCCTTAAAAATTTTAATTTTTCTTTGTTTTTCGTTGTTCTTTATAACTCCTTAATTGATTTTCAAAATGTCTCCTAAGTTTCAGTTCCTCTGCCTAAATTACCTCCTTATCGGATTCCCAAGTACAAGAACAGAGCTGAGATGTAAATTATTCGGCTGAACTCTTATGGCTGTTTGATTAAACTCTTATAGCTGTTTGATTAATCATTGTAGTAGCTTTTCTAGAAAAAACCTGAACCCAGTCACTTTTTCTAAGAAAAAATAATACAGGTCACACGCATGCATGAGCATGTAGTCTAAACCTGTATTTGATATCATTTAGAATGGTAACTGACTAATAAACACTGAGATCTACTTCACCGGGAGAATCTTCCAAAGCTACCAAAGCCCTGACCGCTGCTGATGTACATCATCTTAAACCTTATAATCTCTAGAAAAATGGTGATTTTTGTATAACTCAAATAAAACATTGACATTGCAAGTCCCTCCACTTCTTTACTTTCAAAACTATCTCTTTTCAATTCATCTTCCTTCAATTAAAATTGAGCATCTTCTGCCAATTTAACTCGGTTCACGGATCACTTTGGATAATATGTGTTTTCGCCAACCCCCTTAGACATCCATTTTACATCATACTCCCAAGCTATACTTCCAGGAATTTACTTTTGGAACTACAGGTAAGTATAAACAATCTTGAAGATTTCCAGCTAAAAGATTTAGGGATTTAAAGGATATAAAGTTGGATAACTGGATTGTGTATGCTTACCAGGATCAATATTATCAAATTTATGCCTATTGATAGTTAATATTTCCAATAATAAATTGCCAAGGAGCATCAATATCAAAGTATACTTCAAATTTATATATAATGTGAAGAACGAAAACTCCTTACAAATAATAGTCTTTTAGTATTTAGAAACAGAATCTTTTGCTGCAATAGTTATACAGGATTCCCAAGCGCCTCGTTTCTTTAATTTCCATATCAATTTCTCGGAGGGGAATACCCTTTTAGGAGAGCCATGATGTTCAAAAAATATTATACATTTCCTATTTTCGGCTTTTTAAAAACAATTTTAAATTATAGACTGTTTCCTATCCCATATTTCAAAAAGTATGTTTGAAACTATAGACACCTTCAAAAGAGTAAATATTAGCAAAATAAAAAAGAAGTAAAAAAGTGGTAATATTACGTTTCTTTTGTAAAGAAGAAGTTACCTGTTTTACAGGTAACTTCATATGTTATTGTTATCTCTTAATCGTCATTGTTGCTTAATCGCAGTAGAAAAATTTGAAGCATTCAGCTGCATAGGAATAGCAGACCTGTGAATAGAATATGCTGAAGGTCATTTTTAATTTCCTCCTATCTTTTTACTAAGTTTGTTCGTTCACCGTTATACCTGGCTTTCTGCAATCGGGAAATATAAGACCTTATGAGTACTCCCTGCAGAAACCGTTTAATTTACAGCTTGATTAGAAGCCACAGCAGTCTTCGTAAAAGAATTTGAAGCATTCAGCTGCATAGGAATAGCAGACCTGTGAATAGAATATGCTGAAAGTCATAATACGTTTCCTCCAATCTTTTCCTGATTGTTCATCCCCCGTTACCCTGGCTCTCTGCTAGTGGGAAATATAAGACTTTATGATCTTTCCCTGTAGAGACCATTTAATTCATAGCCTAATTAACATTACCTGCTTAATCGCAGTAGAAGAATTTGAAGCATTCAGCTACATAGGAATAGCCGACCTGTGAATAGAAGATGCTGAAAGTCATACTATCGTTTCCTCCAATCTTTTCCTGATTGTTCATCCCCCGTTATACCCCGTCTTCTGCAAGCTGGACATATAATAACCTGGCCATTCTTTACAGAGACTTTTTACAATTCTTATATATACGCTCATTTAACAGAACGCGAAAAAGAATCCGATGTCGTTTGTAAATGTAAAGAACTGACCAAGGTTGAATCCAAAGACAATTTGTGGTAATGTCATGTTTATTCCCTCCGTATTTTGTATTTTCGAAATCGATACTAGCATACTGTAGATAGCAATTTTATTTGCAACCGCTGTTCAATTTTGATATAATTTTCGTCTATCAAACCTCCAAATCACATGGCTACTGTCAGCCACTTAATAAGATTCATGTGGTGGATTTCCTCTTATTTCAGGATCTACCGTTAAAAATTTTAGCTAACAGTGACTGTATATAGCTATATATATTAAATTATATAAACTCAATAGAAAATCATCTTCTTATAAATAATACTTCTTAAATGTTTAGAGTAAAGGTTTCACATACAGATATATGTTTTTTTAACTTATATTATGTTCAAAAGTTTAAAATTTATTCCCACTTAGATCTAAATATTTAATTGTCTTCACAGGTACAAAGAAGAAATTCTCTAAAATGTCTGGTGCAGCCATTTTAATTCTACCATCGTCTTTTTAGAAAATATGTAATATAAAAGCAGTATAAATTTATTAGAACAAATCCCGGGATGAGATTATGAATTTTCTGGGAAAAGCCTCTCCTCTCATGAAATAGTTACAGCTATCTGTTCTCACTGCTCCCATTTTAGTAGATTCTGTTTACAGAAATTTTTGGAAAAGAACCGCGTTTTATACTGAAAAAATTCGTCAAAAAGTCCAAAACCATATGTAGAGCTCCAATTTTGAAAATATAGTTTGTGACTCTTACTTTCAAAATTAGAAATCAGTAGCTACATGCATTCAAATTGACTCTTTAGGCGGAAATTAAGAAAGCATAAGTTAAAATGGACTGTTTTACATAATGAGTAAAAACATTGAGAATATTCAATGTAATTCTTTCATCACATTTCAGTAACTTTGGGAAAGGGGGTATGAATATTATCAAAAATAGTTTACCTGAGGATGGATTCCCTATTGTCGAGATTTCCAATGTCAGGAAAAGCTATGTACTTGGAAGTCTGGAAATTCCCGTGCTCTCATACATCAATCTCAAAACTGAGAGAGGAGAACCTCTGTCTATAATGGACCACCCATCAGGCTCAGGAAAAAGTACTCTTGTGAACCTTATAGATTGCCTTGACAGGCCTACTGAAGGTCAAGCAAGGGGGCGTGACCTCAATAGAATGGCGGATCAAGAGCTTACCCGCCTTAAGGGGCTTGAAATTGATTTTGATTTTCAGATTTATAATCTTGTTCCGCGCCTGACCGCCCTTGAGAATGTTTTGCTCCCAACCTTTGCTAATTCGAGAATCAATATTGATCCAACGAAGCGTGCAAGGGAACTTTTTAAAGTTATGGGAATTCATAACCGCATGCATCACAGACCAAGAGAACTTTCAGGAGGGAAGTCACAGAGGGTTTCAATTGTACCGCTTATTAATGATTCTGTAATCCTTCTTGCGGATGAGCCGAGTGGAAACCTTGACTCCAGAAAAGGAGCCTAAATCCTTTGTATATTTATGGATTTGGATAACGAAGGGAGAACAGTAGTAATCGTCGCACACGACCCTGAAATTGCAAAATATGCTAACAGAGTTATCCTGGTAAAAGATAGAATAATTCAATACAATTGAAGGTGCAAGTATATGGAAATGATTAAGAAGATTACTGTAGCAACTCTTTTTTCCTTGCTTTTGATTTTCTTGCTTTTTGCAGTTCCTGCCTCTGCAGCTGTTGGGGGAGCCAATCTGAAAGTTACAATAGTCGAAACAAATCCCTATCCTGCAAAAATAGGAGAATACCTGACTTTAACCGTTCAGGTCGAAAACATAGGAGGGGATAAAGCTGACAATGTTGACATCGAAGTTGTACCTCAATATCCTTTCTCTCTTGATTCAGAGGCAAATGCCCTACAGAATGTTGGAGTCCTCAATCCTGGCAGAACTGCTACAAAGGAATTTTACCTTTTTGTAGACAAAAATGCGCAGAAAGGGATCCGCTCCATTGATATCAGAACAAAAACAAGTAAAAACAGCCCCTGGAGTGAGAAAAGCTTTGACATACGAATAGGCACTGAAACATTTAACAGCAAAGGCACAGTTGAACTTAAGGAATTTGTCTCGGATCCCGAGGTTTTCATGCCCGGAGACAGGGGGACTGTCACTGTAACTCTTAAGAACACTGCAAGTAATCCTACTGTTACTATTGGTGGAAGTGACTTTGATACCAATGCCCGAATTCAGGCTGCGGTTTTGAGACCTATATCTGATGGGATAATCGTTCTTGATGCTCCTTACGGAGATATGGGTCTTTTGGGACCCGGAGATAGTATCAAACTGACTTTCAATGTTAAAGTTGCAGAAGACGCTCCAGAAGGGACTCACAACTTTGAACTTGCAATAGAGGGGAACTCATTCGATTACAACAGCAGAAAGAATATTCCTCTCAAGGTCGATTCTTCAAACATAAGAGTGATTCCTTCAAAAGAACTTCAACTGACAAATGGTGAATCTACAATTGAGTTTGACGTAGCGAACACTCATCCGAACGAGTTTAGTTCGGTAAGTATAAAACCTGAAGCTGAGGGCATCACCTTCTACCCTGCGGAATATTTCATAGGGCCAATGAATCCAGACGAACTTTTTACGATTGAATTTAATGCCGTTGCAGACGATATATGGAGTACCAGTAAGGAAGGAGAAATAAACATGAGCCTCACTGCAAACTACAACAACGGAATAAACAGACACGCAAATACTGTAGGAGACCTGAAATTTATAAACACTTCAGAGTCACCTGAGTCTAATTCAACAGCCGTACTGGCAGGTGGACTTATCATAATCTCTGTTCCTGCAGCTTTCTTTTTCTACAGAAGAAGGAAACAATAATTAAAGAAAGGTTAGCTGACATCATATTTGTGGGGGAAAATATGATAAAATTTTCACAGGCAGCTCGTATAGCAGCTGGAAGTATAGGTAGTGCTAAGCTAAGGTCTGCACTTACAACACTGGGGATAGTAATTGGCATAGCTGCAGTAGTTGTTAACGCATCTCTTGGTGCCAGTTTTAACCAGTTTTTTACTGATGAGATCTCTTCTGTAGGCTCTAATTTTATTATCGCAGCTAGCGAGCAGCCAAATCTCTTCTTTGATAACGAGTACAACCTAATGAAGAATACGCCAGGAATTTCGGGGGTATCTCCAAGAAAATCAATGAGTGGGGATCTCACATATCTTTCTGAAACTAAAAATGTGAATATTGCAGGAGTTAACAAAGATTTTCAGGAAATCCAGGGACTGCAAATGGAAGAGGGCACTTTCCTGACGGACAAAGATAGCGCTGCGGCTGTTCTTGGATATGATATTGCAAATGATGAATTCAGTAAGAATATATCCCACAGGAGCACCATAGAGATCGCTTTTCGACAGGAGAACGGTACGGTTGTGAAGAAGAGTTTTAAGGTAAAAGGAATATTGAAAAATTCCGAGCCAACTGTTGTGAGTGAGGACAGTGACTATGATTTGACAGTTTTCATTCCCGTTTCTACAATGAATGAGATGATAGGGGAAAAAGACTATGGAGCTTTCCTTGCGATGGCAGACAGTCCTGAGAAAATTCGTGATATTTCAGATGACGTGGATAGCAGATTAGCCAGGAACTTCGGAGTCCCGGAAAGAGATATTGATGATGAAGATTTAAAACCCTATTACGTCTTTAATCAGGAGGAAGTTCTTGAGCAGACTGGAAAAATCGGAGACGCTTTGAGTTCTTTCCTGCTCGTTCTTGCCCTAATATCTCTCTTTGTGGGCTCGATAGGAATTATGAATATTATGCTTGTGACCGTAACTGAAAGAACCAGAGAAATAGGGATAATGAAATCTGTAGGCTACAGCAATTCTAATATTTTATCTCTTTTCTTGCTGGAATCTGTAATGGTCAGTTCCTTTGGGGGAATCGTAGGTACTGTAATAGGTGGTCTGGGAGCTTACGCTCTTGAAATTACCCTTAAACTTCCTCCTGTTTTCCCTTTAACATTGATTGAAATAGGGATTGCAGTTTCGGTTCTTGTTGGGATAACTGCTGGTCTTTATCCTGCAAGAAAAGCTGCACGCATGAATCCTGTGGATGCTTTAAGGTATGAATAAGAATCTGTCCCTTGAATAGGGTTACCCTATCTGGAGAATAGCCCTTTTCTTATTCAATCCTTTCTTCTTGATCAGCTCCATTAGATATTGATTGGCTAAAAATGGTTTCAAAATAACTTCATAACAAGTAGCTCCACGGATCCACTTCACGAATTTAGAGAACTGGAAAATCACTCTACTGTTAACATATAAAACATAAAAATCATATTAGGCGATATTGTATGATATCCAGAATATATATGAAATAATTTGAGCATTTAAAAAACAGAGGAGTAGATATGGAAACGAAGATTTCGATTGAAGACGTTTCTGCTCTCAGAGATTTAACCTTGGAGGCAGAAACCGAAAATTCCACACTTGAAGTAGAACTGCCCTCTGGAGAAGGCCTCGTTAATTCAAACGAAGAATCGTTTAAATGTAAATTGGGCCGTTCGAGATATCTACAGAGTGACAAAACACATAGGATAGCGACTCCCATAATTAAAGTTATTGACGTCAAAAAGAGCTATACTCTTGGAGGTCTGGAGGTTCCAATTCTTCATGATATAAACCTTAAAGTGCGGGAGGGAGAATTCCTTGCCATAATGGGACCCTCTGGCTCAGGGAAGAGCACACTTATGAACCTTATAGGTTTTCTTGATAGGCCTACTGAAGGGACAATCATAATTAAAGGTCTGGATATCAATAAACTATCTGACAAGGAAGTTGCCAGGCTAAGAGGGTTAGAAATCGGTTTTGTTTTTCAGACATTTAACCTGATCCCCAGGCTTACAGCTCTTGAAAATGTTGAGCTTCCCACCTATGCCAACGCAAGGAGTGGAGTCGATACTCATGAAAGAGCAAAGGAATTACTTAAACTCGTGGGGCTGGAAGATCGAATGCACCACAAGCCAGGTGAGCTTTCAGGCGGTCAATCCCAGAGAGTTGCTATCGCCAGAGCGCTTATCAATGACCCTGCGATCCTCCTTGCAGATGAGCCCACTGGGAATTTGGACTCGAAGACAGGCTGTGAAATTCTAAATATATTTAGAAGACTCAACGAAGACGGAAGAACAATTGTAATGATTACTCACGATCCGGAAATTGCAGGATATGCAGACAGGATAGTGCTCGTAAAGGATGGAATAGTTCAGAATACGGAATAATCCAGGGTGTTATTACGGAATAATCCAGGGTGTTATTACGGAATAATCTCGGGTGTTATATTTCAAGACTCAAGCTAATCGGGATGTGGAATTAGAATGACAAAAATCAAAAATTCACTTGTCCCTCTTGTATTATCCTGGCTTTTAGTTTCCTCGTTTTTTGCAGCCCCTGCCTCTGCAGCTGTTGGGGGAGCCAATCTGAAAGTTACAATAGTCGAAACAAATCCCTATCCTGCAAAAATAGGAGAATATCTGAATCTGACTGTTCAGGTGGAAAACATTGGTGGAGATAAAGCTGACAATGTCGACATAGAAATTGTACCTCAATATCCTTTTTCTCTTGATTCAGAAGCAAATGCACTACAGAATGTTGGAGTCCTCAATCCTGGAAGGACTGCTACAAAGGAATTTTACCTTTTTGTAGACAAAAATGCGCAGAAAGGAATCCGCTCCATTGACATCAGAACAAAAACCGGTAAAAACAGTCCCTGGAGTAAGAAAAGCTTTGACATACGAATAGGCACTGAAACATTTAACAGCAAAGGTACAGTTGAACTTAAGGAAGTTGCTTCGGACCCAGAGGTTTTCATGCCCGGAGACAGGGGGACTGTCACGGTAACTCTTACAAACACTGCAAGTAATCCTACTGTCACTATTGATGGAAGCGACTTTGATACCAATGCCCGAATTCAGGCTGCGGTTTTAAGACCTTTATCTGATGGGATAATCGTTCTTGACGCTCCTTATGAAGAGATGGGCATTCTAGGGCCTGGAGATAGTATCAAACTGACTTTCAATGTTAAAGTTGCAGAAGATACCCCAGAAGGAACTCATAACCTTGAACTTGCAATAGAGGGGAACTCCTTCGATTACAACAGCAGAAAGAATATTCCTCTCAAGGTCGATTCTTCAAATGTCAAGGTAATTCCCTCAAAAGAGCTCCAGATAGTAAACGGTGAATCTACCCTTGAGTTCGATGTAGCTAATACTCACCCTAACGAGTTTAGCTCTGTAAGCATAAAACCTGAAGCTGAAGGCGTTATATTTTACCCCGCTGAGTATTTCATAGGACCAATGAATCCGGATGAGCTTTTTACAATTGAATTTAATGCTGTTGCAGACAACGATTTATCCAATGGCAGAAGGGACCCCTACGAACCTATAAATCTAACACTTTCAGCAAATTACGGCAACGGAATAAATAAGCATGAGAATATAGTAAGCAATATATATATTCAGTCCACTGAGGGAACTCAGGGCGGGAGTTCGGGCACGCTTGTCCCAAGCTTATTACTTGTTGTCATCACCGTTGCAGGCATACTAGTTTACAGAAAGAAGAAACAGAGCAGAAAATGAACATTAGCATGAAAATGTGCCATCTGCAAGCACTTTCATTTTTGTGCATGTTATTCAAAGAATATCATGTTCGTTTTTTAGGGGGAACAAAAGCTCCTGGAAATTAACATCTTAGAGTTTTAAAAAAGTTTTGAAGGCGGTGCAGCTCAGATAGATCTTCTGAAACATACGGAGCAGTTTCAGGCTGCACTCAATCTTTTTGATTATATCTGTATAAAACGTGCAAACGATTACCAGTCCTGGTTTTAGCTAATCTCCTCTCAAATTATTTCTTTCCTATTTATCGGAAGAGTAACGATAAACGTGCTGCCTTTTTCTCCCTTTGATTCAACCCAGAGATTTCCTCCATGAAGATCTACGAAGTTTTTAGCAATATAAAGTCCAAGTCCAGTTCCACCGTATCCCCTAGTTGTAGAAAAATCTGCCTGAATAAAAGGCATAAGCATCCTTTCATGATCCTCTTTTGACAACCCTATTCCGCTATCAGAAACTTTAATCTCAAGCATCCCTTCTTTTTTGAGGGCACTTACAGTAACCTTTTTCTTTTCAGGAGTGAGTTTTATAGCATTATTCATTAGACTGTACAGAATCTGTCTCAGCTTTGTCCTGTCAGCCTGAATGTTCTCAAGAGAGGCATCGACCTTTACTTCTACACTGACTTTCTTACTTGAGGCAAATGAAAGAAGACTCATTCTTACCTCTCCTAGAAGGCTGGAAATATCTACATCTTCATAGTTAAGGCTCTTTTCCCCATCTTCGAGCTTTGAGATATCAAGTAGATCGCTGATAATTTCCAGAAGGTTTTTCCCGCTTATGAGAATATTACTTACATATTTTGATTGCCTCGTGTTCAGGGACCCGAAAGCTCCTTCCAGCAGCAAATCGGAGAAACCTATTACCGAGTTAAGGGGGGTCCGAAGTTCATGGTTCATGTTGACCATCAGCCCGTTTTTGGCCCAGGTTGAGGTTTCCATATCTGTTTTCACTTTGAGAAAATTATTTTTCAACTCTGTTTTTTCGTCCAGACTTCTCAAACTCTCCAATTTCCCTTTTCTTTTGGTAAAAACGTAGCTTTCCTCCATTAATTCGAGAAGGACTCTACCTGAAAGTTCTTCGAGAGGAATGGTATAGAGAAGTGTGATACTTTTATTCTTTTCCAAAGCCATTGTTTCAATGACCTTTCCACACGTCTCAAGACAGGGCTTAAGAGAATGTCCAGAGTTTTTAATCTCAAAATTTGTTCTAAACCCTGAAAATTCTCCAGAAAGGGTTTTCCCATATCCTTTTTCGGCGAGTTCTTTTACTGCTGACGCAAGAAGAGTAAGATCTTCCGGGAGCGGATTAGCCGACAGAAATTCTAACTGAGAGGAAGTGAGATAATACTCGACATCCACTCCTGCCTTCATAAGTTCATTTTTTGCCCCTTCAGCGACCAGTTTATCCGGGGAAAACCATAAGCAATATTCTCCCCCTTCAAGTCCTTCCTTAAAATAGGTAACAAGTAGTTCTATCAATCCTTCGGCGTCCTCATACACGGCAGAGATCTGGTGACTCTGCGGAGCTTTTAAAGAAGGTCCGGAGTCTTCAGCAATATTTTTACTCAAAATCTTTCCCCTCCATATTCTAATTGCGTTTCAATGTTATGCAACTGGGCTTGAATAGGGTATGAGATAGAGTCTAAAGAGGCAAATTTTAATGTTCAGCAATTTCAGGCAACTTAAGCGCTTTAAATCATTTGAAGAATTCAGGGCAACACAATCCTCTTTCTAAACTCATGACACTTATACATACTCTTCATTTTTTATATGTATATTGCTAGCATATATAAGAAATATCCGCGTTTATACTGTTCTTTTAAAAACAATTTATCGTATATTCGGGAATTAATATTTACTGAGGTTTCGGAAAACTGACAAAACGAAACCGAACAAAATAGAACCGGGCAAAACATTTTTTAACTTTAACTATTCGCAAACGTATTCTGTATTTACCTATTGTATCTGAAGATTGAAGCTCGGCTTACGTGAAGTTTCAAACAGAGTTACGGCATCAAGGGTGGAGACCCCCTACCATAATTCTTGCGTTCAAACTTATACAGGAAATTATTTTCTCTGAACAATTATGTCCTAATTTATATATTAATAAAAACCGGAATACTAATTATGTATCTTGAAAATAAATGAAGATAGGATTTTCAATTTAATTTTTCCGGCAGAATTCGGTACTATTAATTTAAGCCGGTGCTAAAAGATTGATCTGCGCAGCTTTGAGGAGGACTAAAATACGGAGATTGGAGAGAAAAAGGCTATTGGAGCCAGAAATTTTCTTTACCCTATGCCCACTACCCTCGTAGGGGCTCGTGTAAACGGAAAGCCGAATTACCTGACAGTCGCTTTTTGCGGAGTCATACAGGCAAGCCCTCCCATGATCGCGGTGACCCTTGGGAAAATGCACCATACAAATGAAGGAATCAGGGAAAACCAGTGCTTCAGTGTAAATATTCCTTCTCAGGACATGGTGAAAGTTACGGACTACTGCGGCATAGTCTCCGGAAAAAGAACGGATAAATCCGAAATTTTCGAAACCTTCTACGGAAAACTTGAAAAAGCCCCGATGATCCGGGAATGTACTGTGAACCTTGAGTGCAGTCTTGTAGACATTCTGGAACTCGGAGGCGCAAGTGAGGTTTTCATAGGGGAGATTGTTGAAAGTTATGCAGAGGAAAGATATCTCTGTAATGAAATTCCTGATATCGAGAAGATCAAGCCTATAGTTTTTTCCATGTATGATAATAATTACTGGGGAATAGGTGAGCACCTAGGCAAAGCCTGGTCTATTGGGAAAAATTTTGCTGAAGGCGGTAACGAAAAAAAGCTGAAAATGCTAGATGATACGGCTGTAGTAAAACTCCAGGATGAGCGAAAGGAAAATAAATCTCATTGCAGGCGTGACTGGAAGGAAATAAGTAAAAACGCATAACTGTATAATTAGCCTAATAACTGAATAACTAGCCTAATAACTGTATAATTAGCCTATGGTTAGAAAGGCTGTTGGAAACATTCTTTTCAGCTCAGAGGTTTTTAAGCTCAGAGGTTCTTTATTCAATGGGAAAGGGGGATTACACATAAAAATAACAGTATTCAGCGGGAGCCATAAGGGCAGGGAAGGAAACACTCTAATTATGGTAGAGGAATTCCTGAAAGGAGCAGAAGAAGCCGGGGCAGAAACCGAAAACATTTTCCTGATAGAAAAAAGAATTGGATATTGCAAGGGAAAATTCGAGTGCTGGCTCAAAACCCCTGGAAGTTGCACAATCAGGGACGATATGGATGATCTGCTTCCCAAATTTGTAGCTTCAGATATCGCAGTATTCGCATGTCCCGTGTATTTCGATAATATCCCGGCTGTTATGAAAAACTTTATAGATAGACTTACTCCTGTGCTTGTGCCTCATTTTGAAGAAGACGAAATGGGAGAGTACAGGCACGCAAAACGCTATGAAAAGCTTCCAAAACTCGCCGTGATATCAAACGCCGGGTTGCCGGGCCAGATAAACTTTGAGGTTGAAAGCCTTTTTTTCAAGCGACTTGCAAGAACTTTTCACACTGAACTCGTTGCTGAAATTTACAGAGGAGAAGGAGAAATATTCAGGGGCAAAAACAATATCATGCTAAAACCCCTCCTGGGAAAGTATAAAAAAGCCCTCAGATGCGCAGGAAGAGAACTTGTAGAGAACCAGATACTCTCAGAAAAAACCATAAAGGAACTTGAAAAACCAATTGTGCCTGAAAGCCTGTACATAAAATTCGGGAACGAAGAATGGGACCGGCTGCGAGAGGAAAATAAGGTTGACTGAACAATGCTGCAAAGACATGAAGAAATTACAGACCTGTGGATACTAAAAATGGATTAAAAACAAGCCTTTTTAAAAAAGGCTTGAGCAAAAACCCAGAAAAATGACATAGTTGGTGTGATCAACTGGCGTAACGGTTGCGTTTGAGTTTGAGGACCTTATCCCCAAACCCTATCGGCGTGATCACAACCCTTTTGAAAAAAGGCTTGACCGAAAACTCCGGCAACAACGTGGTCGGCGTGATCAAACGGCGAAACGGTTGCAGCACAACGGTTTCCAAAAAACCTTCTGGCTGTTCTTTCTGGCTGTTTATTACTTAGTCTCCAAACCGCCTTCCACAAGGTCTTCCAGGCTGTGTTCCATGTAAGGGGCATTGCTCCTGTTGATCAGTTCCTGACAGACTTCTGCAGGCTCTCCATCCAGTACAAGGGCTCCGTTATCAATCAATATAGCCCTGTGAGCAACTTCCCGAACAAAGTCCATGTGGTGACTTACAAGCACAATGGTCGTGCCAAAGCGTTCGTTGATTCTTTTTAAAGAGTTTGTGACATCCCTGAGAGTTACAGGGTCAAGGTCTCCGAAGGGCTCATCAAGCATAAGATACTCGGGAGAAGTTGCAAGGCTTAAGGCAATGAAAGCCCTGACATGCTCGCCCCCACTAATCTGGTAAGGAGTTTTGTCAAGAATTTCCATCGGCAGGTCAAGGGCTTCAAACACTGGCCTTGCATAGGTGTCAACATCAGTTATTGGAATCGTCGGAAAGAGTTCAGAATAGATTGTGTCATTCAGATTGAGTTCCCGCAGTGCGGTTTCTTTCTCTTCTTTTGGCATGTCAGGCAGGCGGTATATAGTATCAAGGGTCTCATCAGACAGCCCCATTTCCCTGGCTTTACCCCTTGCGTATTCAATTGCACCTTGCTTTTTCATGCTTAGCCTGAACCGAATCTGTTCCCTTACTGTGGAGTTCACGGACATCGAGAATTCCTGGTTCATAATACTCATGACCCTACGGAGTTCCATGCGTTTTTCACTATACCTGGTGACATCTACCCAGTCTCCTTTGCAGAGATATTCGACTGTTCCGCTCTTTGGCCTTACGAGCCCTTCCATGAGTTTCATAAGGGTTGTTTTTCCAGCTCCCGAGGATCCGATAAAAGCCAGAATTTCTCCTCTGTAAATATCGAGAGAAAAATCTTTGATATTCAGGACTTCTCCCATCCTGATGATGGAATAGCGTTTTGAAATGTCCTTAACTTTGATGCAGACCTCTTTCTTCTCGGGTTCCGCAAGCTTTTCCTTTGGCTTCATATCACTGAGGAAATTTTTAAGTACCAGAGAAGGTTCTCCGTCGGCTGCAATTTTCCCGTTTTCAAGGAAAATCAGCCTGTCGGCAAGATAAGCGTGAATCTCTGGAAGGTGAGAAACTACTATAATTGGGATGTTCAACTTCTTTTTCAGGCTCTTTATTACATCAAGAACTTCCTGTTTTGTATCCGGTCCTGTCATTGTAACAGGTTCATCGAGGAGAAGTAGTCTTGGCTTTGCGGCAAGCTGCCTTGCCATTACAACTCTCTGTTTTTCTCCCCCGCTCAGGAGATTAGTGGAATGAAGCGCCTTATCCTCCAGGCCCACGAGTTTTAGATACTCCATTGCTTCTTTAAACAGATCGTCGTAATCATTATCTACACTGTGCGGAAGATATTCATTCCGTGGAAGGGCTTCATGCCCCACTCGAAGGTAGTTCAGCTTTCGTATAATATTTTCAATCGCAGGCCCGTTCCAGAGCCCGAAGTTTCGCTGTAAGTGTATAGCGCTTACGCTCTTCAGAAATTTTTCCCCTTCAATCCCTGAAGCAGGCGTTATAATTTCACCATCTACTTCCACAGTTCCCTCCTGAAAGGGCTCAACTCCCCGGATGATGCGCAACAATGTCGATTTTCCGCTTCCGCTTCGACCTGTTATTCCGAGGATTTCTCCATCCTCCACCGCGAAGTCGATATGGTCCAGCACTCTTATCTTTTCAGAACGTACCTCATAATCTTTAACCAGGTTGGAAACTCTGAGCATAATCATACCTTTTAGTGTTAATCGTAAGTTAATGCCTGACCCGAAATCTGTTCTGCAATTCTGCCAATTGCGCGTGATAACTTGCTTTTTTCACTGCAATTTTCGGATGCTTTTGCGCCAGTATAATTTATACTAAAATAGGAGTCAGATATTACCTTATAACTATTTATTACAATCGGCTGCTGTAATTTAACCTTGACAGTCTTAAAAACTAATTAGGGGAACTCAAAACTTTCTGAAACATGCCACGCATCAATTTAGAGCTAAAACCTGCGCTTCGGAGAAAGGTACCCTGAAAAAAATAAGTAATTTAGAAGAATAGCAGAACTAAATAAATATTAAATAAATATTAAATAAATATTAAATAAATATTAAATAAATATTAAATAAATATTAAACAAGTCTTAAATAAGACTTAAATAAGTCCTTTCATACTTAAAAGCAGGCAGCACATCTGGAATCTTATTTTCAGAGTTCATCTTTTTATGGCTGATACAAGATCAGCCACTTTTGCAGTAACGTCCCTTACTTCTTCAAGAACGGTGCCGGTAACTATCATATCCGCACCTGCCGACGCACAGAGTTTTGCAGCCTCTGCGTCTCTAATCCCACCGCCAACAATGAGTTTGTTTTCCCCTAGAACTTTCTTGACTGCTCCTATCATCTCAGGGTTGATAGGCTTGTCAGCTCCGGACCCGGCTTCAAGGTAGGTATAATGCATGCCGAGGTATTTGCCTGCAAGGGCATATACTGCGGCAAGTTCAGGTTTATTTCTGGGGATTAGTTTTGCATCCCCTACCCAACCAACAGTCCCTCCAGGTTCAACTATAAGGTATGCCATGGAGATAGGTTCTATCTGACTCTGGTATACAAGTGGAGCTCCCAGAACCTGGTTTGTGATCACATACCCTAGATCTCTAGAGTTCAGAAGACTCATGAAAAATACGGCATCTGCATACCTGCTAAGCCCGGCTGAACTTCCCGGAAAAAGAATGGTTGGGACATCTACCTTTTCTTTTATCTTTATGACGGTTTCATCAAGCAGGGTTCCCGACGCTCCGGTTGAGCCCCCTATCATGATGGCATCGGTGCCTCCCTTAACTGCTGCAAGGGCGATTTCAGCGGCTTGTTCAGGTGTTTGGGAAGCGGGATCGATAAGGGTAAGATGAACTTTTCCTTCCTGATCAATGATTTTCTGAAGGTGTGCTTCCACCTGCAAAAAAGATCATGCTCCCTTGGATTCCTTGGATTTTACCCGAAGAGCACTGTAACCGCATTTTCTGCAGCGGGTTGCTCTTATTGCATTCCTTGCATTGCATCGCATGCAAATTTTTTTATTTAATAATCTTTCTTCTGCTTCTGGAAAACGACCCATTTTTGTCACCTGCTATTATTTTTCAATATTGATAAGGTATATAGCCCGCTTAATGGATGTTAAGGGATATAATGTTTTTCATCAAAAAAGCCCGTCTTTTATTGAGTTTGCAAGCTTCCTTTCTTTTATTTTTAGAATAATCATCGTTTTTCTTATCCTGCTAACTCAAAGCTTATTTATTGCTTATGTTGTTTATTCTCTGCCCTGTGGCTTAACCAAGATGAGGCTGTAATTACGTTGACATTGGACTGTGTCAAAGTTAACATTGAAATTATATAACGATGATAATTATTTACAGATAAAATCATTATTTAACGCTAAAACCGTAAAATTCTAAGCCCAATTTCATATTAATTTAATTCTTTAAGGTTTATTTAATTTCTTTGTCTTATAAATGGTGATTTATGTGTTGATTCATCCTATAGACTACCGGTATGGTACAGCAGAAATGAAACATGTATGGAGCCAGGAAAACAGACTTAACAAGCTCCTTCAAGTCGAGGCGGCCCTTGCCCGCGCCGAAGCGGATATGGGTTTGATCCCCGCAGATTCGGCTGAGATTATATCTGAAAGTATCTCTTCCGTAAAAGCTGAAAGGGTTGACGAAATTGAAGCAGAGATCCATCATGATATGATGGCTGTGGTCACTGCGATTTCTGAACAGTGCAGAGATGACGCTGGAAAATGGGTACATTTCGGAGCCACTTCAAATGATATTCTAGATACGGCAACAGCTCTCCAGATAAAGGATGCAATCGACCTTATGGAAGATAAACTCAAAACTTTTCTCGGGGTTCTGCTTGACAAGGCCGAAGCCCACAAGAATACGGTCTGCTGTGGAAGAACTCACGGACAAATAGGAGTTCCGACAACATATGGACTGCGTTTTGCCATATGGGCTTCGGAGATTTCACGGCATCTGGACCGTCTCCATCAGCTCACTCCAAGAGCAACTGTAGGGCAGATGACAGGTGCAGTTGGGACCCAGGCTGCGTTTGGAAAAGCCGGGATTCTTGTCCAGAAACTTACAATGCAGTACCTTGGAATCGGGGCTGTGGATGTTTCCAACCAGATAATTCAAAGGGATAGGCACGCTGAATTTGTAATGTGGATGGCAAACACGGTTACGACTCTGGATAAGATAGGCATAGAAATCAGGACTCTCCAGCGCAGTGAAATTGCCGAGATTGAGGAAAGTTTTGGAAAAAAGCAGGTAGGATCATCTACTATGCCCCATAAACGCAATCCTATAAAGTCCGAGCAGATGTGCGGGCTTGCAAGAATTGTAAGGGCCATGGTCGAGCCCGAACTCCTTAACAATACCCTGTGGGATGAAAGGGATCTGACCAACTCTTCTTCCGAGCGGGTAGTTTTCCCTGAAGCCTGCGTGCTTACGGATCACATCCTCAAGATAGGGATAAATGTAATTGAACACCTGAGATTCTATCCTGAAAATATCCGGAGAAATCTGGAGTTGCTAAGGGGCCTTAACATGGGAGAGGCTGTGATGATTGAGCTTGCAAAAAGAGGAGTAGGCAGGCAGGAAGCCCATGAACTCGTGAGGACTGCAGCAATGAAAGCCCACGATACAGGACAGCATTTCAAAAATGTACTTCTGGAAACTCCTGATATTGCAAGATATTTAACTGCTACAGATATCGAGAATCTCGTAAATCCCGATAAATATATAGGAACTGCAGTGGAACAGGTTGAAGTACTTGTCGCAAAACTTCGTGAGGCTTATTCCCTCTAACTTACTCCCTCTAACCTTTTTTAAGTTTTCACCTTTTTAAGAAATTGCAGGATGTTATTTTTTCTAGCCAGCATGATATCTTTTTATTTCCGAATATCTCTTCTTATTTCCAATGATCTTCTAAAGTCTGTATAAGCTACTTATTGCCCTATGTTTTCAGATTTCATTGGGGATTTAGAAGGTGCCTGACCAGAGATCCTGAACCATTTTATTCCTGCAGCTTCTGTTTGAAAACCTCGAGATTTTCCCAGTTAAATTTTTCTGGAGGGCAGGCTCGGATACATTTCTGGCAATGAGCACCTTCACATAGGTCAGTGCTTATCATAACCCTGTTTTCTTCGTCAATTGATATAGCGCCAGTTGGGCAGACTTTAATACACTTTTTGCACTCGGGGCAATCGACAACCATAGTCATGTAGGTTCCGACTCTTTCAAGTACATGAAGCCCTTCTTCTCCAAGAACTGGAATATCTCTCTCTACACGTTTATCGATAATGGGATTCTGTATTGGGTCTCCCAGGCCTGGAAGCTCCTTCTTTTTGAGATATTTCTTGAACATTTTAAAGGGCATACCTTCTTCCCAGTACGCAAGTTCAAGAACATATACGTCCCGGAATTCCGGAGCAGTCGCAAACATTATGTGTGTGCCTATTATCTGACTTGCAATGTCCTGAAGTTCCCACAATCTCTTTTCCGACAGCAATATTTCACGAGCTACTGCAAGTGAAGTGTTTCCAAGTTGGGAAATCTTTCCTGTTGCGTACGGAATCAAACCGATTTTCTGGGCTTTTGCTGCATCCATATATGTACCGGCAGCACCTGCCATATAAGCCGTATCAATGTCTGCCATTTCGATACCTGCGGTCGAACAGAGAGTAATATGCCCTGCACGAATTGCGCCTATAGCTTTTCCGGCTTCCTTCAGGTCTTTTTCAGAGAAATCCATCCGGTTTTGCAGATGAATAAGCTCATCCGGAGTTTTAATCCTTGGGAGCTCTATAAGATCATGTTCAATTCCTTTTTCTATCAGAGCTATAACCCCGGTACCTGTGATTCCTTTGGCTTTGATCTGACCTTCCTCAAGGATTTCCCCGGTTGCCGGATCGATTATATCTCCGGGAACTGGTTTCATTTCTTCACTCAGGACGTAGTTCCTTAACCCCCCATTCTCGAATTCAAAATCTGATATGACGTACGGAGACGCAAGGTTTCCATGCCTTATCTGCTGTCCTTCGAGGGCAGGGCCAGCAGCTGCAGATCCCGTATAAATAATATCCTTCACTTTGAGGGCCATCTCTGCATTGGTCCCGTAGTCCGTAGCAATTGAAATTTCGTCGCTATCGAGCATTCCGGATTTTATTATCAGGGCAAGGGCATCGGCCCCGACTTCATGTTTTATTGCAGGAGGAACTACGATCTCACAATCATATTCATCAAGCTCGGGAATTTCGCTGCTATGTACAATTCTCGCACTTCTGTCCTGCTCCTGTATATTGTACTTCTTTTTCTTTCGTTCTCCTGCATAGGCCAGGTCTTCAATGCTTATCCCCTGAAAGATGGATAGCTGAATTGGGTTCCCACATATTGAAAGTCTTTCAAGTTCTTCGCTTTTCACATCAAGAGCCTGAAATAGGTTCTTTACTGCATTTATAGAAAGTCCATGTGCGAGATCCTGACCATAGTGAATTGCGAAATCCATATGATCCATCACGTTAGCTCCGGGAAGAGGATTCCTTAAAGTTATCACTGTTCTTCGGATCTCTTCTGTATCAAGATCGATTTTTTGAGCTCGATACCCACTTGTTCCAAGGTCAATTGCAACTCCACATTTCATAGAAATTCCCCAAATTCTCCCCATTTTACCGATACTTTAGTGTGCTATATAGCTGTTTCAGATTTATTTATACATTATTTTGAAAAATAACGTATAAATAAATAGGGTAATTTATTTCTCCTTACATATTTTAAGCCCCTCTTATTAAGTCCCTCTGAATCTATCTTAATATTTATCTAAGCCGTTTAAAAAATAGTCTCACTCAATAGTCTCACTCTCTTTACCTTTTTCTTTCAAGGCCGATTGAACATTCACGTTCCAGTATGAAAAACAGATATCGGGAGGGATATGACTGGCATATCTTTATATATTACAAGTGACTTTGTATAGCTGATGAGCTAGTCTGGGTAGCCCGGCGTTACCTGTAACCCGAAATCGCCGATACGCGGGGGACGAAGCCAAAGGAAGATGCGTCGAAGGGACTCCAGCCTGGAATCTCAACGGAGAAGCCCCGTCCTGCTTGGATGGAGCAGGTATGCGGGTTTGCTGGAGAGCAGGTCTTCATACCATAACCGCGGAAACCGGTCGAGGCCCGGAAGGGAGCAGACTTACTGTGGGCAACTATCGCTTGCGGGGCTGCGGGGTGGAGAAGAGGTTCCAGTCTCCTGGTATCTCCAAGATTCAACGACCTGAGGCGTGCTCATCGCTTAATATATCAGGTGATTCAGTTTTATAGTATAACTATTATATTTCTTGTAAAATAGTCCCTGTGAAACCCTTCCCCTGGAAAAGATTAAATACATAAAATGCGTTTAAGGGGACGTGCTTCTTGAAGTCCTTTGTGACGAGATAGCCAAGCCCGGTATGGCGCGGGATTGCTAATCCCGTGATGCTCTGCGTCCCGGGGGTTCGAGTCCCCCTCTCGTCGTTATTTTTTAATTTTTATCAGAGTCTCGTTTTTGGATGTTATCTATATTTTCGGCCCGAATTCGGCCCTAATACTGATTCTCAGATCTTTTTTGACAAATAAGCCTCCGATTCAGAGCCAAATTTAAAACTTTCAACAAAATTTTTGGTTTAGATTCTGACTGTTCTTCAATCCATATTTTTTAAGATCAAAACATAACTCTTAGAAGCATGACAGAAATCGTAGTAAATAGAAGACTTTTTTTGCGGTAATTATTCTTACAATTATTTTTCTTCTTTTTATATTCTGGACTTCAAAGCGGCACAAAGCGAGACTAAAGCTAATTCTATGATAATTTTCGATTCCACAGGCAACCCTCAAATTGACTTTTCAGGCAGGATTTGCCTCTATATAGAAGGTGATGACTACATTTCGAAAACCCTTAGAAAAAATTGAGAGATGGAACTGGAAAAAGCAGGCATGGAGGTATCAATCGCCGACGAAATTAAGAACAAGTATAATTCTCAAGCCCTCCTGGTTAATATCAGTAAACGCGCCTGGGCCTATACGCCTGTTTATGCCTTTTCAAATTTGAATATCCTTTTCTTCTATACCTCAACTGGAGGAGACGTAAAATATTTTGATCAATTTAAAGAAGGATCCGTAACGGTAACCTTCGTAAACAGGAGCTTTCGGGGAGGAGAAAAATTAATAAGTGGGAATGTGGAATTGAAGTACTCCACAAAAGGCCTGATTTCACAAAAAGCTTATATAGACTACATAACAGCCCAAGCCGCAAAGGAAATTACCACCAGGCTTGAGCAGAATACTCAAGACCTTCTTTAATCACGGTACTCAACACTATGGAGTTTCGAAAACAAAATCAAATAAGTTTTTTGGCTGAATGGACTTTTTCTCCTGCCAGCTTTCCTGTTTCTTTCAGTTTTTGTTTTAGTTTATTCTTTGTTTTGACCTGTTATTCTTAAGCACTTTGCACCAGATGTTCATGTCTTCAAACCCGTTTCCAATCTTGCAGTTGTTAACTAGCCTGCCTGTGTAAGCATAACCGAGAGAAGCAAAAGCTGAGTTTATTCCTGGAGATGAAGCCCTGCAGAGAGTATAGGAGCTTCTGAAACCTCTTTTTGAAAGTTCTTTATCCAGGGCTTTGATGAGCTCTTTTAGGAATGACAAAAATATAAATTCAAATATTTTCATTGCTTTAAGATAATTCTGTTTTAACTGATACAAACCAGAAAGGAATTTACTTGAATGCTACGCAAAAAATATCCGGAAGAAACAGAAAAGCAAATGAAATCATTTTTTGATTCTTTGAATGAAAGAGACAAAAGGAGATACGCAGCCATAGAAGCAATGAAGTTAGGTCATGGTGGACAAAAGTATATAAGTAGTGTACTTGGCTGTCATTTCCAAACTATCATGGCTGGAATTAATGAAATCACTAATGGTATAAAAACTCCAGATGACAGGATTCGAAAGCCTGGTGGAGGTAAAAAGAAAATCATCGACACTGTGGAAAACATCGATGAAGTTTTCTTTGAGATCTTAAAAGATCATACTGCTGGAAGTCCTATGGATGAAGAAATAAAATGGACAAACCTTTCCCTTAAAGATATTTCAAATGCTTTCAAATCGAGAGATATGAATATATCACCATATGTAGTAAAGCAGCTATTGACGAAACATGGTTTTGTAAAAAGAAAAATGAAAAAAGCTGTCACAATGAAGGACTGTAAAGACAGAAACAAGCAATTTGAGAGAATTAACGAGTTGAAAGAAGAATACTCTAACAGCGAAAATCCTATTATCAGTATAGATGTAAAAAAAAGAATTCATAGGTAATTTCTACCGAGATGGAAAATTTTATTGTACTGAAGCGGTAAAAGTATATGATCACGACTTCAGTACATTTTCAGATGGTGTTGTAATCCCACATGGCATATACGATATGAAACGTAATGAAGGCTACATCACTTTAGGAACCAGTAAGGATACGAGTGAATTTTGTTGTGACTGCATTAAATACTGGTGGGAAAATTACGGCAAGGAAAATTACCCCAATGCATATAGCATTTTGGCTTTTGCAGATGGTGGTGGAAGCAACTCAAGTAGACATTATATTTTCAAGGAAGACTTACAAAAGCTGGTAAATGAAATTGGAATTGAAATTTGAATGGCTCATTATCCACCATACACTTCGAAATATAATCCAATTGAACATAGGTTATTCTGCCATGTAACATCTGCCTGTAAAGGTGCCGTTTTCAGCAGTATTGATGTGGTTAAAAGCCTTATTGATAAGACTTCCACATCAACAGGATTGAAAGTATTTTCAACTATCAAGGATAAAGTTTATGCAACAGCAAGAAAAGTAAGTGAAAACTTCAAGAAAAATATGAAAATTGTATTTGATGATTATTTGGGAAAATGGAATTATAGAGTAATTCCAGAAGTGAAAACTTGAAGTTATATTTCAAACGTTCCTTATCAATCCCTTTCCCCTCTCGGAAGGAGTTGTCAGACAGTCGGTTATTTCGGCACACTTGTTTTTTGGGTCCATTTCTGCCGAAGCAAGGCTCAAGATTGTTCCTTGCTTTTCCACAAGGAAATAGAGAACATTGGAGTCCATGGTTTTTAGAAGATAACTTTTCATGTGCAAAGGAGTGGGATAAAACTTAAATTCCTGCCTGTAAAGAGTTGCCATTGCTGAGGCATCAGCCTGGACTGCAGGCTTGAGACTGTACTCTTCTGAAAGCATTTGTTCCTGTACCCTTTACAAGATGATAAATTTATATACGTTTGGTAAACTCTTTTTTTAATTTTTTGGCAGTTCTACAGATAACAGATTTAGTATAGATCAAAATGTTTAAGCGTCGTGACCATTAGGTGATTAAGTGGGAAAAGAAAAGCGGTTTATTAAAGATTATGTAAATAATGTTTATGCAATTATTTTAGGATTTGGTTTTGTAGAAATTACGAAAAACATTTTTTCAAGTGAAACTCCTTTGTCCTTTACTTTTGACAATTCTAACTTTTTTCAGGCATCAATGGCTTTCTTTGTTATTATTGTTGTCTGTTTAAATTGGTGGGACTGGTCAGACAATATTGGAGATAAAGTTAAAAGTACATTTCTAGAATTTATTATTGATTTATTTATATTATTTACGTTACTAATAATGTTTTTTAGGTTTGATGATCCTTTAGCATTAATCAAGTTGTTTTTTGCTCTGTCTTTTTTGGATTTGGTGTGGGTAGTCAACTATTTAAGAGAACATAAGAAAGCAACAGAAGAGCCTATCCCAAAACCAATTATTATTCCCATTATCGATAAGAATTTCAGAATTACTTTCCTGATCAGTAGCTCTATTGACTGTCTCAAAACAGAGGTTCAGATAAGCAATTTTGAGTTTTGGGATAGGTCCGAACAGAAGAAAGAAAACTGGAAATGGATAAGTCAAAAGATCCTTGCATTATTTCTTTATGGCTTAGCTTGGTATTTTTGTTTAAAAATATCTTCGTATTTAATAATATATAATTATAGTAAAGGCATGCCACTCTATGGATTTCTGGTCTCGATACCTATACTTGTGGCATTCATCTTAGTTAGGTTTCTTTGCTTTAGACACAGAATTTTACACGACTTTGGATAATTATGCGCTGAGGGAGGGTTACAGGAACCCTTGAACCTAACCTTACTATTTCCACGTGAGGAATGTCAAAGAGCTCCCCCAGGAGCCAGTCTAACCTTTCATCGGAAACGAGCAGGGCATCTCCTCCCGAAAGCAGGACATCCCTTATTTCAGAATGTTCTCTGATATACTCGATCCCTTCTCGGATTGCCTTTTCAGGGTAGTCGTACTCTCTGTTTCCAACTCTTCGCTTGCGGGTACAGTGCCTGCAATACATTCCACAGCGGTTTGAAATGAGGAAAAGCACCCTGTCAGGATATCTATGGGTTATACAGCTCTCTTCAGAAGGAGAATCCTTATCCTCGCATAGGGGATCTTCGAGTTCTCAGGAGGATTTTTTAAGTTCGGCTGAACTGGGTACAGCCTGAATTCGGATGGGACAGTTAGGATCTTCCGGATCGATAAGAGAAGCATAATAAAGAGATATCGCCATGGGAAAAACTTCAAGAGCTTTTTTTATATTTTCTTTCTCAGTCTCTGATAACTGAATCAATTTTTCAAGTTCTTCTACGGTCTCAATTCTATGCCTGTACTGCCATTTCCAGTCTGAAAATTCTTCATCAGATGCATTAAAACAGTTCATAATCTTAGATTTCACATTTTAAACCTCAGTGAAAGCTGAAAGAAAAATTATAGAACAGCCTTTCAGAGTACAATAAAATGAACCCTGTTTTAGGAAATTAAATCCCTCTTTTTTCAGCTTATTTAGAGAAAATATGTCTTAAATTTGTCAATATTCATATTAAACAAATCTGTTAAATACCTTTTGTTTAATAGAGTTTTAAAAGTCCTTTTTTTTTGGAAATAAACTTAAAAATACCTTTTTATAAAAGGTTTTTTTGATTTTACACTTTCTAATTGTTTGATTTTCTTTTAAAAATTCATTTTTTTTAGGATTCCTTTTTTTCCTTCTTTTAAAGAGGGTATATATGTATAAAGAGACAGAAAAGCAATTGATTTTCTTTTTAGCAGTTTCAGGAAAGTAACAGGGTCTTCAGAGAGAAATAAAGACTCGAGTAAATTTTTAACTTTTTAATAGACTTTGTTTTAAGCTATGAAGACTAAAAGTGGTTTTTAAATCCCCATATGTTTATTTATATCTTATTTATCCAAATATACTCCACGTAATTCTTTAATTTTCTAAAACATCTCATGTTTTCAAAATGTCTATCATAATCTTTTATTTGTTAAGATAGATAATTCATCCCCCATATTATTTTTAATGTGTTACTATTTTTTTGGCAGTGTGCCTTAATTTCTGTAAAATTAGAAATCTTAATAAGTTTGTGGTTTGAGAATCCAATATCAAGAGAAATGAATTATGCCCAGTATATAAAAATTTGACTTTGAATTTACAGAAAATTCGTGACACTGCCATTTTTTTTCAAAGGCTCAAGTCAATGAAATTTATATTATTTAAAAAATCATTATATACTGATGACAGATAACCTTCTAACTGACCTCCTGATCATTTTCGGGCTTTCTATTCCTGTAGTGTTTACTTTTTCCAGATTGAAGATAGCTCCACTGATTGGTTTTCTGCTTGCAGGTATTCTTGCCGGACCTTTCGGTTTTGGATTGATTAGAGAAATAGAAAACATCGAACTTTTGGCTGAAATCGGAGTCGTGCTCCTGCTTTTTACTATAGGTATTGAGTTTTCACTTCGCGACCTTTTACAGCTTCGCAGAATTGTAATTTTTGGAGGTGGTTTGCAGCTTTCGATAACTTCAGTTATTGTTGCTCTTATATTCCTCTGGCTTGGACATTCCAGAGAATCTTCAATTTTCCTTGGGCTTTTAGTAGCATTAAGCAGCACTGCAATTGTCCTTAAACTCTTACAGGAAAAAGGAGAAATCTATAGCCTTCACGGGCGAACTTCCTTAGGAATACTGATTTTTCAGGATATCGCTGCAGTGATAATTATTCTCTTAATTCCGGTCCTTGCAGGCACCCCAGGGACCGAAAAGTCCTTTTTAGAGCTTATCCTGCAAGGGCTCGGGCTCATCGTGCTTACCCTAATAAGCGCCAGGTATGTCGTTCCTTTTATCATGTACCATGTGGCAAAGACACGGAATAATGAGCTTTTTCTCCTGAGTGTTATAGTAATAGGGCTTTCTGTTGCCTGGCTGACTTCTATGGTTGGGCTATCTCTGGCACTGGGGGCTTTTCTTGCTGGCCTGATTATCTCGGAATCTGAGTATTCGGTTCAGGCTCTAGGGAATTTAATACCATTCAGGGACATGTTCATGAGTATTTTTTTCATCTCAATAGGGATGCTACTTGATCTCGATATATTAAGAGAACATCTTCTCTTGATCCTGGCTGCTACCCTGGCTGTGCTGCTCCTGAAGGTTCTGGTAAACAGTTTGAGCACCTTTCTCATAGGTTTTCCTTTGCATACAATGATTCTGGTCGGATTTTCCCTTTCACAGGTAGGGGAATTTTCCTTTATTGTTGCAAAAGTAGGTCTTGCAAGTGGATTAATCTCCTCTCTTATATACCAGGAATTTCTTGATGTGGCAGTGCTTTCTATGGTACTTACCCCTCTTTTTATGAGTATAGGATATCGAACTACGACTTTTGCCGAGTTCTTACCTCTCCCTCCAGTATTAAAGCGAGGCTGGTACAGTAAATTTAAAGAAAGCGAGCCTGAAGAGAAACCTGAAAATCATGTGATTATAGTAGGATTTGGGATAAACGGTAAAAATGTCGTGACCGCCACAAAGGAAGCTTCAATTCCCTATATAGTAATTGACATGAATCCTGAAGTCGTAAAGATAGAAAAACAGAGGGAAAAGCATATTTTTTATGGTGATGCTGCTCAAAATACTGTCCTGGAACATGCAGGCATCCGGACTGCGAAATCGTTTGTCGTGACTGCAGGTGATCCTCCGAGTGCTAAAAGAATAATTGAAGCTGCCCGAAGGTTGAATCCGGAAATCCACATCATTGCCAGAACACATTTCCTGCGTGAGCTGGATAAATTTTATGATTTTGGGGCAGATGAGGTAATTTCTGATGAGTTTGAAAGCTCAATAGAGCTTTTCACAAGGGTACTTCACAGATATCTAGTTCCCAGCAGTGAAATCAATTCTCTGACTTCAACATTACGTGCAGACCATTATAAGATGCTTCGAAGTCCTGGCATTCACAGGAAAAAACTCTGCGATCTGGCTCTTGATTTTGCAGATGTAGAAATCCGGAGTATCAGGGTAGGAAAATTTTCAAAATCAGCAGGAATGACTCTTGAGGAACTGAATCTTCGGAAGAATTATGGAGTATCTGCACTTGCAATTTCACGCAGTCATAGAATCATTCCCGGGCCGGAAGCTGGAACTAAAATTCTTGCGGATGATATTCTGCTTGTGATCAGCCCGCCGGAAAACATCGATGAGGTTAGAAAGCTTTTCGAGGATAGTAAGGAATAATCAGTCCTCTTTCATTGGTCATCGGTTAAGGATTCATTTCCTTCTCTTGTTACTCTTTTTGAACCCACTTCATTCAATTATTATTCAATCCATTCATCTCTAAACCTTTCTCTGTTTACATGCGGATCTAATGCTTGACTTTCATATACACTCATTATCGTTTCAAAAGTTCTTTGAATTCCACATCTATGAAGAATTACTGTCAATAAATCAGATGCATTCTCTGCAAATATTGTACTCCACCGTAACTGCGTATATCTAGCCATTTTTTCAGGATGAGTTGTTGAGTTTCTTACAAGAGAATGAATTCTTCTGCTAACGATTAGTGTCAATATTGCTGTCCAGATTAGAGCTTCAATTACCTGCACATTCTTTGTTTCAAGAACGTCCAGCGCATATTTATTTTTCAATTCCTTAAATAGTAGTTCTATGTCCCATCTTGCCCCATATAAGTTTGCAATGTCTCTTGCATTCAAAATATCTTTCTGAATATTTGTGATATAAATGTGGTACTTTTCATCCTCATCATTGTATACCGCTACAAGACGTACATTCATTTCATCCTGTTTTTGCTTGCCTTTATACTCTCTTCTTTTGAATGCTATTTTTACAACTGCATCAATATCTTTTCCCGAGAGTTGCTTAATACACTCACTAATAGGCTTCCCTATGAAATCTTTGCACTTTGTTTTAGGCACTCCTTCCTCTATTAAAACAACAATGGGATCCATATTTTTTTTAATTCTTGAGACAAAATATCCCCCATTTTCCTCAACCCTTGCAAACATCTGAGTTTTGTAAAAACCAAGATCAACAAGCAGAATACGGTCTTTGATCCAGGGACCTATTTTTAATGTTTTGATCTCAGCTGTTTTTTCGGAGTACACAGCAACGGTTTTAGGTCCGTTAGCAACTGCACTTACCACAACTCCGACTTTTACCCCAGCAGCTACTGTTCTTGCTCTTGCTGCTGGAAATTTATCTGATAAAGAAGAATGAAGACGAACTATTGTGCTGTCCTGAATGATAATATCCTGGAAGTTTTCGAGTTTCTTGCTAAGTTTTCTACCAGGTTCTTTTGCAAGTTCTTCTATGCCGTGAATTACACACTGATGTAGGAACTCAACAAGTTCTGGAGTGAAACGATAGTACCAACTGCTATCGCTTATGGTTTTATGGGATTCAGTTTCATATTCGCGTTTCAAACTGGCGAGTGTACGCTGCAAGCGTACACCAAAACTCAGAGTTAAAACCCAAAAGATGATGACAGGGTCAATTTTACGTTCACGTATTATAAGACCAGTTTCTTTGGAAGTTTGTCTTAACCACTCTTCGGGAAACATTTCCCGAAGAGAGTCTTCAAGAGTAGGTGGGGAACGAGGAGACATAGAGATACAGCTATAAAGGTATTATCAGATAAAAACATCTACAAGATAAGGAATTTAGTGCTTAACCGATGACCAATGAGTCCTCTTTTTACCTTTTCCATATGTATGTTATAAAAATTTTCAAGTAGTTAGTCGGGAAATAAGCGTTAATTCTTATGCTTATACACTTTCCTTCGTATTTGATACACCAGTTGCTGTTAGAATAAGGGATCATCTATAGAATTCCTTTCTGTAATTACAGGGCAAATCATGAGCCATAATCTTAACAGTAAGCTAAATGAATAAGTAAAACAGTGATTTCTATTAAGGAAGAAAGAATTATGAAAGACTCAAGGGAAAAAGAATTGATGAAAGACTCAAGGGAAAAAGAATTGATGAAAGACTCTTTGAGGAACTTAACCAAAAAATAACTTGGAGACATAAAGGAGCATATTATGATTATAGATAGCCTGCTCATCATATGAGAAAAATTAAGTGCCCAGAAGTTTGAAAACGACGAAATAAGAAATTAGTATTTTTTAACAAATTTGAAGATGTGAGGCTCTAAAGTGTTTGAAGTCCTTCTTGACATTCCAGCTCAAGCCTTTTTGAAAGCGACAGACGAAATGACTTACTCCAGGGTTAAAGAAATTCTTGGTGAGCTTGCCCTAGATCCAGTCCCACCACGAGCAAAAAGAATAATTGAGAGTAAGGAAAAGCTTTTCAGACTGCGATCCAGGCATTTAAGGCTGCTTTATAGAATTAATTATGAGAATAAAAACCTGGTAGTTATAATGATCGAGCCTTTAAATCGTATGTATCGTTGAAGAGAGTAAGGGTTTAATCGATATGTATCGTTGTAAAGAGTAAAGGTTTAAACTCCATAGTCATTAAGTGCCACAGCAGGAAATTAGAAAAAGTATGATAAGGCAAATAAAAAATATAATTTCAACTTGTCTTATGAAATTATCTTTCATAGTTAGTAATATGCAAGACTAGTATAAATTATTTTTTCAGATTTGTCGATTAAAGTTTAGTGTTATTCCATAAAAAGGGAGAAAACTTAAAATTTGTATTTAAGCTTTCGATATGTAATTATTACAGGTACATAGCACAACAGCTTATACTATATATTATAAAATGGTGAGACTAAACATTACGACTTATTAAAAACTGAATTTCCCCATTTGTGCACGTTTTTAGCTTGCTTTATAATAACTCTCTACTTTCTACACACTCAGTCTTAAAATCTTACTTTTCTTATTCTCCCCTCTATCAACCCATATCTTTTTGCTCTCTACTCTTCAATAACTTTATATAATGTAATTATCTATTTACGATATGTAAGGAACATTTTACTTATTGTATATAAACAATGTCAATTTGTATTTAAAACTATACATTGGAACGTTACAAATATAGAGTTTTGACTAACATGGAAAAATATACTCAAAGGAGTTACGCAGATGAAGCAGAAACAATTTCGTGTAATTTTGTTCCTGATTGTAATGTTAATGGGATCAGGTTCAAGTGTTGCTATTTTGGTAGGAAGTCCAGCACTTGCCATAAGCGTTTTCTTAGCAGGAATAACTGTGATATATCTTTTAAAAAACAGATTGGAAGAGGTTGTGGAAGATGAACGTGTTCACCAAATTAGCCAGAAAGCCTCCTGGATTACCTTCCAAATAGTAATACTTAGTTTCGCTCTTGGAGGAACAACTCTTATAGCAATGAGAAACACTTATCCAGGCTATACTAATCTTGGTTTCTTCATGGCACACATAAGTTGTGCAATTCTGGTGCTTTATGGTTTACTTTATATGTATTACAACAGGGAATATGGTGGTTAAGCAGAAAGTCAGATTACGTCTTGTAGGGACAATAAAACCAGATTTTATACATGAGGGCTGGTGAGTAGAGTTTGGTAAAATGGGATTTCATTAACTTTGTAATAGACCTATACTGTCCTAAAGACTTATACTTGGAGCTTGCGATGAAGAATAACATTAAAGTTTACAGGGCAATGCATGACCTTACTCAGGAAAACCTGGCTGAAAAAGTAGGGGTGACAAGGCAAACCATACATGCAATTGAAAAAGGAAAATATGATCCCTCTCTTGAACTTGCATTCAAGCTTGCCAGGCTTTTTGACGTCCGTATTGAGGATATTTTCCTCTATGAAGACCGTGAAGCAAGGAATTATGAAAGAAAAGGTTGATTCGCTTAATTCTGAGATAAAAAACTTACTGGTTTAAAACTGAGAAATTTTAAGGGAAAATTTTCCAGATAGTTTTGAATTTACTTCTTTTTCACTGAAAGCCGAAGCTTAGGAGATATTTCCAGGACTTACGCACTTGATATATAAAAATCAAGCACAATAGACGGTGTAGTCAGGTATTCTTTTTAGACCGTTAAAGGTTTAACGCTATCGATTTCTCGTTTCAACCGCGTAAGTCCTAATTTCCAGATAAACTTAGCTTTCCCGGATTCCGTGAGCAAGTAAACTAGGAGAAAAGAAGCCATATAACCAGTTTTTATTTTCGGGAAAACGAGAACTGAGAACTATACAGGCTCTGAAGTAAGTAAACTGATTTTCCTTGCAGAAATTCACAGCATCATGATCCAAAGAGCAACTTTAGTTTCTAAATATATTTATATGGAATGAAAAGATAGTTACAATTAACGGCTCTTCGTCAGATAATATGGGTAAGTTATTATATTAAAAATATAATATAAATAAGTATTATATTATTTGATAAAAATAACTGCAGGAGTTTGATATCCCATTTGTGAAAAAACATTTGAAATACCTTTGAATGTCAAAGAACCTTGGCAAATAACCAATACTGAATTTGATTTAACATCTGAAAAACTTAATATTTGGATTGATTTTAAACGTGGTTCCAAATTTCCCTGTCCTAAGTGTGGCAAACCAAACTGTTCAGCTTATGATACTAAGGAAAAAGTGTTACGGCATATTAACTACTTTCAATATTCTACATATTTGCACTGTAGAATTCCAAGACTAGAATGTGAAAATTGTGGAGTTCTTCAAATAAAAGTTCCATGGGCTCGCGAAAAAAGCAGTTTTACTTTTCGAATGGAAGCTCTGATCCTGGAACTATCAAAAAGAATGCCAGTGTTACAAATCGGAAAGTTGCTTGGAGAATATGACAAAAAGCTTTGGAGAGTCATAAACCATTACACTGACGATGCAAGATCTAAAGAGGATTTATCGGATGTATATGTTGTTGGTATAGATGAAACTTCATGCAAGAAAGGACATGAATACATAACGCTTGTTGTTGATCTAAAAGATTCGAAAGTAATATTTGCTTGTGAAGGAAAAGACTCTTCAACTATTACCAGTTTTAGCAAAGATTTGCAAGATCATAATGGAAACAAAAGCAACATTAGATCAGTATGTTGCGATATGTCTCCTTCGTATATCAGTGGGATTTCAAAGGAATTTCCAGATGCAAAAATTACATTCGATAGATTCCATGTGATGAAAGCAATTAATGAAGGATTAAATGAAGTAAGGATACAAGAACAAAAAAAACAAAGGAACTCAAAAATACCAAATTCATATGGGTTACAAACGAGGAAAATCTAACTGATAAACAGAGAGAAAGGCTTCTAGAATTCCAAAATCAAAAACTAGATACATTCAGAGCATATAATCTAAAAGAAAGCCTTAGAAAGTTATGGGAATGCAAAAGCCGAGAGGAAGCTGAACAATATCTTAAAAAGTGGTATTTTCGGGCAACTCATAGTAGATTAGAGGCAATAATTGAGGTTGCTAAAACCATTAAAAGTCATTGGGATGGAATTCTAAACTACTTTGATTCCAGAGTCACGAACGGAACTTTGGAAGGTATTAATAGTATTGTACAGTTGATAAAAAGAAATGCTAGAGGGTATCGAAACACTCACTATTTTATTACGATGATCTATCTAAAATTAGGAAAGTTAGATTTCAAACTACCCATCTGAAACGACGAAGAGCC